>ERZ808028.221-NODE-221-length-56967-cov-17.708191_pt1 | contig 56967 bp, 63 predicted proteins | sample MGYA00380184_ERZ808028 | MGnify/ENA primary metagenome ERZ808028 (study PRJEB31490, sample SAMN06133397) | mouse gut metagenome | isolation source: J8_1 | host: mice | place: China: Chengdu | collected 2015-05 ... | reverse complement strand
CGTCGCTTCTTTCACTGCCGCTGTCCAAATCCGCTGTATTGCTATTTGGCTCCTTATTTATTGACGACACCATCTAGAATACCTGCTTCAGCAATTCCTTTTTCTCATCATCTATGACAGCCACCTCCTGCCCGTTGGTTGGGTCGGAGGTGGTTTTCACTGCGTATACCGCCAGCGCCTCGGACCATGTGGCGTTGGCTCCGGTCATGGAAAGCTGGTCATAGGCGGCCCCTGATTTTATTTCCTCTAGCTTTGCATTGTCCTCCTGGTTGATCCCTCGGACAGCGTCGGTTATGATCTGCCCACCAGTTTCCTCATAGCCAAGAAAGATACCCAGTGGCCACATGATCAGTGCCGCTATCAGGCGTAACGCCAGCACCACCACAATCACCACCCCGTTGCCAGCGGGCAGCGGGGCCATGGCGATCCGGATGGCCGACACGGCCCCACGCAGGGCCGCCGTTACGGCCTTGACCACGGACCTGTCCATCCACATCGTCCTATCTGTGGCCTTCTCAGCCCGCTAACGAGCCTGGACAGCGGTGCGGGTGGTCTACCGGGCTGCGCTGGTGGAATGGTCCGTCTGCCTAGCTTGTCCACCGTCAGATGAGCGCCCATCTGGGCGGTGGTCTGGACACGGTCTGTTTCGATGTGTTCCCGCCTGTCTGCGGTGGGATCCCGGAGCTGGTCCTTCAGTTTTTCCGTTCCAGTGAGTAGGCCGTGCCGAAAGAGCTTCTTCGGCACGGCCTGGACTTTCCCTTTTACAACCTTCCCTAGAGATTGTTTTTCTTTGACCTTTTAAATGTTTTTTTACCTCCATTTTGCATTTTTTCGGTGTTTTGTGATAAACTGCCGGAGAGGTGACCGCCATGTCAAACACAATCATCCACAACGCCGATGAGCTGGTGGCCCTGGCCGTGGGGCGGGGGCTATTGCCCTTCTTTACTTGTGACATCTCGAATTGCTCCATTGAGGACTTCACCTCCAGCCGGTATTAGTTTGTGGAAGGGGTAGACGGCCCTTGGGAATGACGCATGGAGGTGGCCCGGCGGGGCATAGCGGCCTACGGCAAACTGTTCAACAAAAAAGCCAGGCTGGTGAGCCGGGCATGGTATCCGGACCTGGCCAACTACCGCAGGGACGGCTGCGATTTCGATGCCCGCTACGAGGACGGGCTGGCCAGCTATAAGGATAATGCATCATGGACGTCCTTCTTCGAGACGGCCCCACGCTGACCAAAGATTTAAAAAAGGCTGTGGGCTTCGGCGGGGACGGTATGGAAGGGTTTGAAACCGCCATTACCCGCCTGCAAATGCAGACCCATGTCACCGTCTGTAGCTTTGAGTATTCCAAGGACAAACACGGGAAGCCCTACGGCTGGGGCGTGGCCCGGTATGCCGTCGCGGAGGATGTTCTGGGGGCAGAGGTCACTCGGAGCGCCTACCACCGCGACCCTGCGGAATCCACGGCCCATCTGCTGGCTCACCTGTAAGCCTTGTGCCCCAAGGCGGCCCCCGCCGATCTGGAGAAGCTGATTCGTTAGGCGGTCTGGTTTTTAGAAAATTTGGTTTGTGTTTATCCCTTTAGTTCAGCCTGAGAACAGGGTGGATTAAGGGACATTTGAGATGATACAATAGGACCATGAAATCAGGAAACGAGAAAAAGAGTCCCGGCGAGGAAATAAAAGGTCTACCACTTGGAACATTTCTAAAACGGTTTTCCAGTGAGGCGCAGTGTCAGGAGTATCTAGCGTTTCTGCGCTGGCGAACCGGTTACGTTTGTTCCAAATGCAGCTTCCGTCATGGACACCGATTATCCAGCGGACGATATTATAAATGGAGAAGGATATCATGTTGATATGCTTTATAAGCTTATCGGAAATTCTCAATTACTAAAATTGTGATACGTACCCACAAATCCTCTACTTTTACCTTGCTCCTTATAAACTATGTCAATGGATTAGTAACTGTGGAACATTTTACTTTATAATGTATAGTTTACCATATCCGTAGATTTCATAATATCCCACCGGATAGCTCCTCTGGCAGCACTTATCTCCTGAATTACCTTCCACAGTATATACTCGCCCATTTTCCACCTTTTCCACAATGCCTACATGGTCGGGCACTCCGTCCTGCGGCCCGGAAAAACCGTCTGGATCGTGCCAGTCAAAAAACACCACATCACCTGGTTGTGGTTCGTAGTTGCGGTCCTGCCACAGCCCGCGATCCTTCAACCAACGGGAGCCCTGAACGCAGCCTGCGAACTTGGGGAGCACTCCGGCCTCGATGTAACCGCACTCGTTGGCGCACCAGCTGACGAAAATGGCGCACCAATCCACTCTGTGGCTGAACCCATACCAGCTCCAATAGGGCTGTCCGCCCACATTGCCCACCTGGGACAGCGCCATGGCAACGATTTCGCCGCTGCCGGTCCCGATGCCATAGAGCACGGAGTTCCACAACTCCTGGTACTCGTCGGAGAGCAATTCTGCCAACTGCTGGCGCTGGCTGGCGTTAAAGCCATAAACATCCGCCATCTCATCGGCAGTTTTGGCGGTGACGGTGATATGGAGGGTAGTCGTATCTTCCTCATCGCCCTCACCGGGGACCGTGCTGGTAAAGCTGGAAAGTTGGTTCATATCCCAGAACACCAGTTTCAACAGATTTTTCTTCCCGTCATCCATGGTGACCACCTCCTGCCCGTTGGTTGGGTCGGAGGTGATTTTCACTGCGTATACCGCCAGCACCTCGGGCCATGGGACGCGGGTTCCGGTTATGGAGAGCTGGTCATAGACAATCCCTGATTTTAGTTCCTCCAGCTTTGTGCTGTATTCCTGGTTGATCTCTCGAACAGCATCGGCTATGGTCTGCCCACCGATTTCTTCACCATTGAAAAAGATACCCAGCGGCGACATGATCAGCGCCGCCACCAGACACAGCACCAGCACCACCGCGATCACCGCCCCGCTGCCAGCGGCCAGGGATGCCATGGCGGACCGGATGGCCGACACGGCCCCACGCAGGGCCGACGCAGCGGCCCTGGCCACGGGCCTGTCCACGGTCGCCGCCGCCCGTCTCGCTCTACCTGCGGCTTGCACGGCCCGTTGACGGGCCTGGAGGTTGGCGCGGGCGACCTGCTGGGCCGCACGGGTGGAACGATCCACCGTTTTGGCTGTCTGCCCAGGGGAGCCTACCGCCGATTTGATTTTTTGACGCTTGGACTTCCCAACAGAAATACGTTCCGAGCGGGCTGTTTTGACGGGCCTCTTACCATTGGAACGGGTTTCCCGCACAGTTTTTGGAGTAGAGAGCGTCTCAGTACGGACAGACCCAGACCGCGAGGCCGGGGAAAACATTCCAGCGGTACTTTGCCGATCAATTGGCACTGAGGTCATTCCGCTCATGCCTTGGCTTCCCGTCCGCCGCGCTGCCATCTGACGCTCCCGTTTCCGCACAAAACTCTGCCTGCCCCTTTCCAGTGTCTGGGACGGGTGGGTCGGAGAATCTTCGGAAATCTGCCCAGGTATAACTCCCCGACCAACCTTCTCCGAGCCAATACCATACTGGCGGATGTCGTTGCCTTTTGCCCTGATCGTAGGCTGGCCAGAGGTGGGGTGATCGGCCCGAATGTGCTCCTTTGTCTGGGGCGCAGTACCTCTGTACTGTCGATTTTGGGCAACAGCTTGGCGATGAATATAGGCATCCTTTGTCTTGACTATTGGCTGATCAGCTCGGGACAAATCGGCATGGCTATATTCCACCGTAGGCGCGTCATGAACAACATCCCGGGTCTTGATCCGCACAGGCTCCGCGCCGCCATGTGGAGTGGACGGCTCTATCTGGATGCTGGGAGCCGATGGGTCTGAGCCTACTTGCGGTTCACCTGCTTCACCCGACCAACTTCTAGCTTTTTTCTTTCCCCGTGCCAGCCCGCGTAGCTTGTCCACCGCCAGACGGGCACCCATCCGGGCGGCGTCCTGGGCACGTTCCACCTCGGTGTCCTCCCGCCGCCCGCCCTCGGCGGCGTCCCGGAGCTGACCCTTCAGCTTTTCCGTTCCGGTGAGCAGGCCGCGCCGAAGGAGCTCTTTCGGCGCGGCCTGAACTTTTCCTTTTACGATCTTTCCTACAGATTGTTTTTCTTTGACCTTCTGAATGTTTTTTCACCCCCATTTTGCATTTGTCGGTGTTTTATGATAAACTGCCGGAGAGGTGACCGCCATGTCAAATCCAACCATCCACAACGCCGACGAGCTGGAGGCCCTGGCCCTGGAGCGGGGCCTGCTGCCCTTCTTTGCGTGCGGCGTCCCAGACTGCTCCATTGAGGACTTTACCCCCAGCCGGTATTGGTTTGCGGAAGGGGTAGACGCCCCTGGGAGTGGCGTATGGAGGTGGCCCGGCGGGGCATGGCGGCCTACGGCAAGTTGTTCAATAAAAAAGCAGGGCTGGTGAGCCGGGAATGGTACCCGGACCTGGCCAATTACCGCAGGGACGGCTACGATTTCGACGCCCGCTACGAGGACGGGCTGGCCAGCTATAAGGATAAGTGTATTATGGATGTGCTCCTTCGGGACGGCCCCACGCTGACCAAAGACTTGAAAAAGGCTGCGGGCTTTGGTGGAGACGGCATGAAAGGCTTTGAGACCGCCATCACCCGCTTGCAAATGCAAACCTATGTCACCGTCCACAGCTTCGAGTATTCCAAGGACAAACACGGGAAGCCCTACGGCTGGGGTGTGGCCCGGTATGCTGTCGCGGAGGACGTGCTGGGGGCGGAGGTCACCCGGAGCGCCTACCACCGCGACCCTGCGGAGTCCAAGGCCCGGTTGCTGACTCACCTGCAAACCTTGTGTCCCCAGGCATCTCCTGCCGACCTGGAGAAGCTGATCCGTTAGGCCGCGCCGTTCTCCATGAACTTGGTGGACATTAAACGGTAGAGGTGCGTATTTTTCGAAAAGCTGTTTACAAAGGGGACGATGGCGCTGCCGCACTTGATGAGCCCTCGTCCTGCGTCCACGTTGGTGATGTAGGAGAGCTGGTTTTCCGAGATGTTCAGCAGACTGGCCAGCTCCACCCGGTCGGTGCTGGCCTGGTTCAGCATCACCAGAAATTCGCTGTTGGCCAGCATAGTCCGGGCAGTGTGGGACTGGAGGAGGTCCTCAACGTTCTGTGTGGCTCCGGTACACAGCGCCCCATATTTTCTCACCCGTTTCCAGAGGGTAAACAGGAAATTGGCGCTGTACTCGTGCTGAAACAGGATATATATCTCATCAATATAAATCCAGGTATTCCGGCCCAGCGCCCGGTTGCGGATGATACGGTTAAAGACACTGTCCAGCACCACCAGCATCCCCACGGGCAGGAGCTGCTTGCCCAGATCCCGGATGTCGTAGCAGAGGATGCGGGCATCGGTATCCACATTGGTGGGCTTGGCAAAAGTATTCAGGCTGCCCTCGGTGAACAGCTCAATGGCCAGCGCCACATCCTTGGCCTCCGGCTCCGGCTGGCGGAGCAGCTGGTTGTGAAAGTCCTGGAGGGTAGGGGCTTTGCCTTTGCACCCGCCCCGGATGTACTCATGGTAACATTGGGCGGTACAGCGGTCGATGATGGATTTCTCCTTGGCAGACAGCTTCCCCGAGCCCACCAATTGTTCGCACAGGGACAGCAGGAACTCGGATTTCAGCACCACGGGGTTGTCCCCATCGCCGTAGCCCTGCTCCATGTCCATGGCATTGATGTGGTTCCGGGAGGTGGCGGAGATGTCGATGACTTCGCCGCCCAGGCCCTCAACAATGGGTCCATATTCTTTTTCCGGGTCGATGACGATGATGTCGTCGTTGGTAGCCAGCGCCACGTTCACCAGCTCCGCCTTGGCGGTGAAGGACTTGCCGGAGCCGGACACGCCCAGGACGAAGCCGTTGCCGTTCAGCAGTTCCTTCCGGTTGGCGATGATCAGGTTCTTACTGATGGTGTTCTGCCCGTAGTACACCCCGCCCCGCTCCCGGATCTCCTGGGCCTTGAAGGGCATGAGCACCGCTAGCGCCTCGGTGGTGAGGGTGCGCAGGGCGTCGATCCGCCGCAGGCCCAGGGGGAGGGCCGTCACCAGCCCATCCGCCTGCTGCCAGTTCAGCGTGGCCAGCTGACACAGATGCTTTCGGGCCGTGGCCTGGAGGGTTTCGGTGTCGCTGTCCAGCTCCTCCTTGGAGTCCGCCAGGTGAACCAGTGTCACCACGGCGAACATCATCCGCTGATCCCGGGTGGTGAGGTCGTCCAGCATCTCCCGGGTCTCCTTGCGCTGCTGCTCCAGATCGTAGGGCACCACAGCGGAGAAATTGTTGTTGTTATTCTGCCGCCGCTGCCAGTTAGTGACGTTGGTCTCGACACCGAGGAGCCGGCTCTGCATCTCCCGGACAGCCTCGTCGGTGGGCACCGGGATCACGTCGATGGACAGCATCATGGTGCGGTTCAGCGCCGTCAGCTCGTTCACCATGGAGTCCTTGATGTAGCTGGCATACTCCTTCAGAAACAGAACCCGGCCGAACTTCTCCCCCATAATGAAATAGTCCTTTTTGAACTCAAGACTGTCCGGGCAGATGGCGTCCTTGAAGCTGTGCCCCTTGCGCATCAGATCCTGGAGATCCACATGGAACTCCGTCTCCTCCCCGGTACGGTAGAAGTCGTGCAGCACCCGCAGGCGTTCCACCGCGTCCAGCTCCTCGCTGTGGGAGTCCAGGTGATTCAGCCGGGTGGTGACGTCCGCCGTTACCCGGTCGAAGAAGGTGCGGGCCTCCTCGATGCTCTTGCGGTGGACGGAGAGGGTGACATACCGCTCCTGCACCACGCTGTTGGAGCTGTCGGTAACCTTGTCCATGAGCATGGCGTTGTACTCAGCCCGGTAGCCGTCCAGGTAGTCGTCCTGGCGGGGCAGGAGGATCTTCTGCTCGAAATCTTGGCGGTTGAGCCGCTTGTTGTTGATGGTGAGCTTGGTGGCGGAGCCAGCGTCCAAGGCGTTGAGCAGCTCAGAATAGCCCAGGAACATGGAGGTTTTGTCCTCCTTGGAGGCAATCGCATAGTTGATATCGCTGAACCGGATGGTTTTGGAGAACTTGCTCCCGAACTGGAAAACCCCATCCGGCCACAGGCGGCGGATGGGGATGGCGTCCTGGACGGATCTGGGGAGGTCAAAGCCCTCCCGGTCCTGTTTTAATGCGTTTTGCAGGGTTTTAATCAAGTCTCAATACCTCCTTGACAGATGAATTTTCGAGGGCTTTGGCGTACAGGTTTTCCGAGCGGAACACCAGCCTCTTGGGGTACAGCAGCTCAGAGCGGATGAAGGCCAGCAGGAACTTCTCAAAGGTCATGCCGTTGTAGGTGAAGAACCCGCCCAAGGCGAAGGGAAACGCCGCCAAGACGCAGATCCAGCCGATCTCGCCGGTGCCGACGATGCCTCGCAGACCGAAGTACACGCCCACGGCCACAGCTACGGCCAGCAGGGCAAACACGAGCTGCCGCAGGGACAGGCCGAAGAACAGGCTCTCCTGGTAGTCTCGAACTTCTTTGTTGATGCGAACTTCTATAGGTATCACCGTCTCTCTTTGTATTAATAAATTTTTGTAAATAAATTTCTGATAGTCTCTGTACATTCTGTTGTTATTATGATAATGTGTTAAAAACAGAACTTGGGAGCTGATAATTATGAAATATGAGGACTTTTTATTTTTGGATGCAGATGAGAATTTTTTTCTCGGAAAAACGAATTTTTTAGATTACTTCAATTGGCATCTTCAAAATGGATTTTCGGAACTTCGGAAAGCGATTTTCAATGCCGCCGGAATAAAGCGTTTCCCAAAGCGAACAGAAGTACAGGCAGCAATGGGAAGTATTGCTACATCACCGAAGGATTTGAGTAAAAAGTTAACACAAAAACAGTACTATAGTTGCAATGGGCAATGCGCATATATGGTAATTACACGTATATTTAATGAGAAATTGTATGAGAAATTAAAAGATTCAAATTGTCCGGAATTTGTAAGAAACAATTATGCCCATATACTTAAATATTTTTTACTTGATATCATGGATATGGCTAATGCATACCAAGTGAACGTCATGAGCAACAATGAATATGGTTATAATATTGGGCATATTGCACAACCAACAATGCCGTTTCATCAAATCCTAAGGCAAAATTTGTTCGGGCAGTTTTCCTTTGATTCATTTTCTGATATGGAAACATCCTATTCCGTATCCATAATTCGACAGTTAATAGAATTGAGAATTCGCAGGGCTTTTGGTGTGATATGCTTCACAGATTCCAGTGGATCTGTTACACCCATCAATTTTTCACAAATTCTTTCGACATTAAAAGACTATCAAGATGAAATTGAATTTCCCTTATCCTTGGGAAATATTGAGCGAATATACGTGTGGTCAAATATGTATGTCCATTCAGGCTTAAAAGATTTTTCTTGGATTCCATATAGTCTGGAGTATGTGTTACGTCCTCTGACTTTTGGTGAGTGCAAGCAAGACGGAAGCTGGAACATAAATAATGGAATTAAAACATCAAAGGAAATTCTTGATAAGATTGGACAGTCTTTGCTCAATACTCAAGAAAATAATAATTTAACAATTATGCCCTACAGGCCCGAATGTGAACTAAGGAGTTAGCATAGCATACTACTATATCGCAGCAAATTATCCCAGCCCCATCAGCTCCCGGACCAGCCGGTCGCTCATTTTGATGGCCCCTACCAATACAAGCATATTAAAAATTGTTTCGCCCACGTAGTTCCACACGATGGTGGCCGCAGCCAGGGTGTCGTCCGCAATCACGGGCGGGGCCGAGGCGAACGCCGAGAAAATCACACAGGCCAGTACAATGACACAGCCCTCCAGACAGATCGCCGCGTAGGTTTTCAGGAACGCTACGCCGATGCTGCTGGAGGGCTGTCCCGCGAAGCTGGCCATGGGGATGGGGGCGATAGCAGTGGCCATATAGAGTTTGAAAAAACGACTATAGACGGTCAAAATCATCACCAATGACAGCCCCCAGATGAACAGGGAGCCCAGCAGGGTCACTGCCCACAGGGGGATGGATTCCAGGAAGCTCACGTCCTCAATAATGGTCACCATCTCGTCGGGCAGGGTGGCCGCCGCCATGGCAGACAGGCCGGAGGAGTTCATGATAGAGAATACCATACCTTGGGCGATGTTGAACAGGGCTGTCATGATTTCCATCCCGTGGGACACCGCCGCCTGGGCCAGCACGAAGCGGACCAGGCATTTGACGGCCTGCTCCGGTTTTCGGATTTCCGCGAAGCTCCCCATGGTTTTCACCACACCCATGACGAAAAACAGCACCAGCAGGGCATAGCCTACGGCCTTCAGCCCATCATTTATATTGGCGATGACGGACCACACCCCGCCGCCCTTGAAATTCTCCGGGCTGGTGGAGATCAGCGTCCAGATCTCCGTCAGCTTATCGTTCCAAGTGGACAGGGCGGAGTTCAGATTGTCAATGATCCAGTTTCCACTTCCGATTTCAATCACCTCGGTTCTGAAAAAAGTCCAGGGGATGGCGCTGCCATCCCCTGGTTTGTTGTCTGATTGTTTTACTCACGTTCCTCAATTACCACATGAAGCATATCTCCGTTCTTCTTACCCAACTGCTCCCGGATGGACTTGAGCACACCGACCACGTAGCACACATTGCCGTGGGCATCCTTCAGTCCCATGTTCACAATGCTGCCGTCGTAGGGAACGCCGTCAAACTCGGCGTGGACCTTCACCCGGCCCTTCCCGAACACCTCCCGGATGTTCCCAGGAAAGACAATGTAAGCGCCGCCTTTTTCTGGCACCTCATGGAGAAACGCATCATATTCAAACCTTTTTTCCATCAAAACCGCTCCCGCAAATTGACTTTATCGCATTATATCACGGGTTTGGAATCGGGGCAAGGCGTTTAAGCCCCGGTGCCGGTAATCAGGTTGAGGATCTCCTTCGTAAAGGTGATCACAATACCGCCCGCGATGGTGAGCATACCGTTGGACCGCTGGGAGGGGTCATGGGACTGGAGAGAGAGGCCCACCTGGAGGATGCCGTAACCCAGCAGGATGAGGCCCACGGCACGGATCAGGGAGAAAATGAAATCGGACAGGTTGGACACCACGTCCAAGGGGTCGCCGCCGCTGGCGGCAAAGGCGGGCATGACAAACATGGCGGTGGTGAGGGCCAGGCAGACGCACAGGGCGTACAGCCGCTTGGCACGGCGCTGGAGCTTATTGTTTTTCAGATGGTTCATGTTCGGTTTCCTCCGTTTCTGTGTCGGCTTCCGGGACGAACAGGGCCGCGCCGGTCAGCCAGGTTTTGGGTTTCTTCTGATGGTGAATGTAAGGCGGCCCGCCGCCGTCCACGGTGTGGCCGATGGCGGGGTGTTTCATCAAATCGTACTTCAGGTCCATGACCGGCTTCGCTCCCCGGATGAACAGGATGGCATAGCGGTTGTCCAGGGCTCGGACCTCATCGGGGGTCAAAAGCTCTCGACCGCTGGTCTGAAAATTAGTGGACCAGGAACCGGAGCGGCCCTTGCTCTGCCCATGGGTTTTCGTGTTAATCGTGCTCTTGCCCAATGCCTCGGAAATGTACTTGTGAGTGCTGGATTCGTTCCCGCCCAGGTACAAAATTGTGTCCGAATTGCCCGGAATTGTTTCCCAGGAATCTTTGAACAATTCTTTGATCTGCGCTAAATTCTGAATGATGGTGCTGGCGGAAATGTTGCGGGAGCGCATGGTGGCCAGTTCCCGAGTGAAGCCCGGCATAGGCATGGAGGCAAACTCGTCCAGCACAAAATGGACATGGCAGGGCAAGGCCCCGTGATGGATCTGGTCGGCACTATAGTAGAGGGCCTGGAACGCCTGGGCATACAGCAGACTCACTAAAAAATTGAAGGTCGAGTCATTGTCGGGGATCACTGCGTACAGCGCGCACTTTTTCTCTCCCAGAGTGTAGAGGTCCATTTCGTCATGATCTGTGATAGCCTTGATCTGAGGCAGATTGAAGGGTGCCAGCCGGACGGCGGTGGACACGAGTATACTTTTTGAGGTCTTGCCCGCCGCCATTTTGAAAACTTTGTACTGCCTAACCGCCACACAATCCGGCTTCTCTCGCTCAATGGATTGGAACAGTAAATCAAGCGGCGAAACGTACTCCTCATCCTCCTCCTTCACCTCGGCGTACTCCAGCACCCGCATCACCATGGAGAAGTTTTGCTCGTACTCCGGGGCCTCCTGCCACAGCATTAAAATGATGGCCTGGAGCAACGCTGTCTCTGATTTGGTCCAAAATGGGTCACTTTCATGGCTGTTTTTGGGTGTGGTGGCTTGAATCAGATTGTTCACCAGCCGCAGGGCGTCCTTCTCATCCCGGATGTAGCGGAAAGGGTTGTAGCCGTCCGACTCCGATAGGTTTACCAAGTTCAGTACCCGGATATCGTAACCTTGGCTTTTCAAATAACCCCCGGTGGCAAGCAAAACCTCTGATTTCGGGTCAGTAATGACATAATTTGTGTTAGCCTCCAAAATGTTGGGCTTGACATATGAGCGAGATTTACCTGCGCCGGAGCCGCCGATGACCAGCACGTTCAGCGACCTCCGATGTTTGTGTGTGTCCAGCCCCAGGCGGACGTTCTGGGTGAGCAGTTTGTTCTGCTTCTGGGCAAACATGGCGTTCACCTGCTGGGGTGTTCCCCAGGTAGCGGAACCGTGTTCGGCTCCGTCCCGGGTCCTTCCCCGGTTGGCGGACACATAGCACAGCGCGGCGGCGTAAAGCGCCGAGCAGACCAGGATGGAAACCAAGCTGTGCTCTGTCCAGCGGATGGAGAAGGGGTGTTCCAGCGCCGCCGTCAGATTAGCCAGGATATCCGGCAACCCGCCGCCCAGGGACTGGGCCAGCAGGAGTGCCGCCCACACCACGAAGGCATAAAGAAACAAGCAGACGGCCAGCCTGCCTGTTCGGGTCTGTTGGTTCAAAGATGGTCACCTCGCCTTGGGCTTGCCCCTGGTTTTCTCCTTGGCCGGGACGGACCGGCTCTTGACTTCCAGCCGGGCACGATACCCTTCCAACCGCCCCAGGATGGACGGCCTGTCACTCATCCCGCCGCTCTCTCTGGAGGTAGAGAAGCTGGTTTTGGTATCGCGCGAGTCTCGTCCCGACCGAGAATCTTTTTTTGGCTGAATCTCCCACGGGTCGTCCGGCAGTTGGGAGCGCGGGGGCGGCGGGTCCCACCTGTCTGGGACCGGGGGGCGCCGGGGACCCTCCCGGGACTCCTGGGGCACGGTCTGTTCCTGCCCCGGACGGCTCTCCTGGGGGGCCTTCTGGGGCCGCTGGGGTGGTTCCCTGTCCCGGTCCGGGGAGGGCTCCACACGGCCCCTCACAGGCCCGGACGGGGCCTGTTCCTCCCGCTCCGGAGTCTGCCGGGCGGGACCCTGGTACAGGATGCGCTCAAAAATCAAGTTAGCCCGATCCAGCTCGGTCACCGGCATCACCACGTCGATCACCCGGCCCCTGCCGTCCCGATCCTTGATGGCGGAAAATAAAATCTTCTGCTTTTTTGCGTGCTTCTGGAACTGCTTGTACTGCTCGGGTGACATGGGGAACAGCCGCAGGTCCCGCGTCTCCCGCAACATCCGCTCCATATTCACCTTGCCGGAGAGGGTCTTGCGGTTCTGTGCCAGCGCCATGGTGAGCGCCAGCAGATTCTTCAGCGCGGAGCCGCCCAGCCGGACGGCCACCTCGCCCCCGGACAGCATCATGCGCACCATCTGGTCGGCGGCCTCACCGCCTCCTATGGTCATCTCGGATCACCTCGTCTTTCGTTTCGTTTTTCTGGATCTCCTGCTCCATCCGGGGCAGGTTTTCTTGGATTTCCCGGCACAGGGCCAGCTTTTTCCGTTCCGCCCTGATCTGCCGGTTGAGATCCGCCAACTGGCGGTAGACGTCTGCTTTTTCCGCTGTCAGCCGCTCCCTGGGGATGGGGCACCGCTCCAGCGTGTCCACGGCGTCCATGTACCGGGCAAACTCCTCCTCCATCCCGGACAGGCCGTCCCCATAGAGCTGGGCGGCAGGGGCCAGGGCCTCCACATCAGCCAAGGCATCATATAGCTTTCGGCGCTTCTTTTTGCGCACGTTCAGGATAGTGCGCTGCTTGGTGAGATCAGCCAACGTTTCCTCGGTGTGGGCTTCAAAGGCTGCCATCTCCTCGGGGGTGTTGATCTCGTTTTCCCGGAGGAAAGCGAACTGTGCCCGATACCGCTCCGCCTTCATCACCTCCTGGCGGAGTTGGGGCGTCGCCCTGGCTGGGTACTGCCGCTGACCCGCCTTGCTCAGCACATACAAATAGTGAACGTAAAGCGCCATAATTCCCGTATATTTCGGGTGTTTTTTGAAAGGCTGGTACGCCGGACGATGCACAGTCGCAGGCCGCAGCCCTGCCTCGATGGCGGTGAGGTTGCCCTCGATGGCCGCCCGGATGCCCTCCTCGGTGAACAGCCCGTTTTTGCGGCCTGGGTACATGAAACGGTCTTGCCCCCGCAGCCGGAAGCCCAGGCGGTTTCCATGGTAGATTTCATACCCCTTGTGCTCCATCAATAAATAAAAGTGCCCCAGGTCGTTGGCGCTGTCGATGGCATCGCGCAGGTCTGCCTCCAGCATGGTGTGGAAGGTGGGCTGGCCCTTGGACTGGCGGAGCCACTCTACATAACTGACCGCATGGGATGGCTGGCCTTGTATAACGACAGACAGCCCATATTTCCGGCACAGCCGGTCCGAGACGGCCCGGATCTGCTGGTAATATTCCTGAGTCGTGACGTGGTACTTTTCCCCAGTCTGCGCGTTCACCGAATTGAATACCAGGTGGGAGTGGATGTGCCCTTTGTCGACATGGGTGCCAATCACCACCTCATAATCGGCCAAATACTCTGCCGCAAATTCCTTTGCGATTTCCAGCGCCAGCTCCGGAGTGATTTCGCCGGGCTTGAAGGACTGGATAATATGGTAGCACTGGCGGCCTCCCATCTTCCCGACCTCTCTTTTGGTATCCAGCATCTGACGGCACTCCCGGCCAGGGTCACAGTTCTGATGGGCGGTGAGGATCTGGCCGTCGGTCTTGTCGCCGTTCAGCACGTACTGGATGATCCGGTCTATTCGGGCACTTCGGGCTAAAATCTTGGTAATGGCCATGACTTACCTCTAAAAAATACGGGCGGACTCCTGTGAGCCCGCCCGCAGCGTCTTTCTTCAGTTTTTCAAGTATATGGACCGAAGCAGCGACTTTCCTGTTTCCGTTTTGAACATCTTTTCCAGCGTCTGCTCGATATGTTCCCGGGTATAGCCGCCCTCGTCGGCGTTGACCAGATAGTCCGCTTCCAGCAGGATCTGGTAGTCCGGCCCATCCACCTTCTCCGGGGTATGGTGGTGGCCCACCAGGTAAACCACCCGCCCCACGCAGGCTTGGTGCAGACCGCTGCCCTTCAGGAACGGGATGGTCAGCGCGGGGCCCTCCTGCTCCTGGTGCTTCCCATCGGCGCTGCCATACTTCTCCCGGCACAGGGGGCAGGCGATGTCGTGGACGATGGCCGCAGCCTCCAAGCTCATCTGGGACATCTCATCCAGCCCCTCACACTGGCCGATAGTCTTGGCGTAGGCATAGACCTTCAAGAAATGGTTGATGTCGTGGAGATCACCGTCATAAAACTTGATCATTTTTTCGGTGAGCTTCGCAATGGCTTTCGCAGTTTTCATTTTTTCAACCCTTTCGATGTAATAGGTTATTATACCATTTTCTTGCATCGGGAACAAGCAAAAGAAGGTGGACAACATTTCTTTGCTGTAAACACAAAACGGTTTTTCGCCGCCTGGCGCGTCAGCCCACAGCCCTGTTCGGCAAAACAGCACAAAACAGGAGAACGGGCGATTTTGCGCCCGTTCTCCACAGCCAAAAAACTATTTCACGTTTACCTGAAAATAGGGGGAATCCTCCGGCTTGAGCCGGGGCGCGCCGGAGGGGAAGAACTCCAGGAAGTCCATCCTGCGCTCCCGGAACCAGGTCTCGCAGTCCACCTCGGCGGCCACGCCCATGCCGTTGGGGCAGAGCAGGAACGCCTCCGGGGGCTGGTCCGACGCCAGCGCCGCCTGGAACAGCAGGGAGAACACCTCGCCGTGGGCGACAATGGTCACCTTTTTGTACCCGCTGCGCCGGACCTCCGCCACTACGTGTGTCATCCCGGCCAGGGCCCGCAGCTGGGTTTCCATCAGTGTTTCCCCGCCAGGGAAGCCAAGATCAGGGGCTTGTTCCAGCCATTTTTGACCGGCAGCCCCTTCCATGATCTCTGAGGCCGGGCGGTTTTCCAGCTCCCCGAAGCGGTATTCCCAGAAGTTCTCCACCAGCTCCGGCTCCATGCCGGGGTAGAGGATGGCTGCAGTCTCCCGGCAGCGGATGGCGGGGCTGGCGTAGAGATGGTCCACCTCCGGGTAAAGATAGAGCCGCTTCAGCTCATGCAGCTCCCGACGCCCCTGCTCAGATACCAGCGCATCGGTGGAGCCGCACAGCAGACCCTTCTCATTGCTGGTGGTCAGGCCGTGGCGGACAAAGTATACGGTAAATTTGCTCATAAAATCATCCTCTTTTTTGATTGCAGGGCCTCAACTATTCCTTCGAATTTGGACCAGCCGCAAGACGTCACGGTACAGGTCCCCCTGGTCCTCCAAATCGACCATCAGCCACCGCTGTCTGTTCCCCTCCTGCGTCTGTGCATAGATGTTTCTCAGCTCAGGCGTACATTCCGGCAGAATCGTCTCCACAGCCGCTTTTTCTTTCACGCCCACAACGATCATGACTGTGAACCAGCCCTCCCGTGGATATATGGTGCATAGAGTTTTCCCCGCCTTTTTAAACTTGATGTTCCAGCCCTTTTCCCAGCTGCACGAGCTGTACTCTATCCTCTCGCTGCATTGATAGGTGCTTTTGATGCCGTAGCAAAACTGCACAAAGGCAGGAGTCCTCACATATTCGCTGATATCCTCAAGGGTGGGACAGATGTTTTTATCCTGTAGATCAAGCATATTGGCGATTTCCTCCGAAGCGTGATATGATTTTGCCGTTTCAATTTTAGCACAGGCTTTGGTCCAATTCAATAGCATACCAGAAGACAGCAGGGGGAGCGTGCTCCATTCACTTTTTTGCGATCTGGTACATCAGCTCGTAGATTTGATCCAGCAGATACAGCCCCCGCTTGGCATCCTCGGCCCTGGCGATCCCGGCGTTGACGCTGCGGGCGATCTGATTGATATTCACACCAATCTTGTGGATTTCCCAACGCAAATCTTTAATCTCCTGAGAGGGACGGGCCCGGACGGGCACCCCCTCAATGAGGCGGACCAGGTAGGCCCGTTTACTCAGACCGCACTGCTTGGCCTGGGTCACCAGCCGCTGGTACTGCACCGGCGTCAGCTCGATGTGCAGGTGATGCCGGCCATGCTTATCTGCTCTGCTCATGCCGCCTCCTTTTCTCCTTGGGAGTACCGCCGTTTTTCTCCATCTGGATCTCCCGCTCAAACACCTTTTCCAAATCGAACACATTGCCGTAAGGGACACCCCTCCGACTGTAGGGCTTCATGGGCATGGGGATCTGGGCTTGCAGCCCCTTCAGGCGTTCCCAATATTGCGGGAGAAACTGATAAATATTTTTCAGCTCCCTGCGGTTTTTATTTTTGCAGCACCAGCAGGACACCCTGTCCAGAATGTCATACAGCCGGATACCGTTCTCCTCCCAGAAAAATCCCCGTTCATAGCAGTACGCCAGACAGTCCGCCTCTGTCATCCCGGTCTCTACCAGCGGAGAGCATTTGGGTAGTTCCAGCTTCGCCAGCCGCTTCGGCTCGTCCACAGCGATGCCCACATAGTGAACCTCCGCATTCGGAGCGACACCGTCCAGCGCATCGGTTTTCAGCGTAGTGCCCCAGCGGCAGGGGCCACCGCACCAGCCGTAGCCCAGGTGGAAGCCGTTCTTCTTGGAGTTGACCGGCCTGTCCAGCATATTGTATAAAAACGGGACACCCGGCTTCACCTCAGTGAACCGGATGCCCCGCTGTTCCAGGACCGGCTTGATGCGGTCCCGGATATCGTATATGGCTTGAAATTCCATTTCCGAGTTGTAAAAAATCACTTCATCCAATCGTGTATTTCGCTCCAGTAATAATAAGAGCATGGCGAGGGAGTCCTTGCCAAAGCTCACTGAGGCGACACTTCGCACTCCACGCTCCTTTCTGCAGCTCCACCGTTGATCTCCCGCCCGCAGGCGGCATAGGGGTCAGGGGCAGTGCCCCTGCAAGTGCGCAAAATGTACATTTGCGCGATGCTTGCGACATCGCCGCCCCTGGCGGCGATGTCCTCGGCCCCGCCGTTGGCGGGGCTGCGTTCTAAGCGGTAGGATGATTGAAATTGGCGGGCGGTGCCCGCTCTCTTGAAGAGGAAACCATCACCGCTCCCGTTCCCTTAGATCCAGGTTGTCCCGGACAACACCTTGCCGGTCCAACAGCCTCTTATCTGACACAAACGCCGCATAGCGGGCGTAGTCGTATCCCTCACTGTCTACCAGAATACCATCTTGCTTTTTTCGGCTGGTAACCAACAGGCAGCGAAAACCAGTCCTCTCGTCATATCCGGTGAGATCAGTATGTGCGGCAATAAACGGCGCATTGGCCAGCAGGTTTGCTTGAAAGCGGCGGTATTGCGCTTCCGACAGGATGATTTCCCGCACGATCTGAAATGGAGCCGGTTTGATGATGGGGGTATCATCCCGCAAATCTGCGGTTTGGATTGGCTTGCGAAAAAAGCGGGCACTGGTCTGTCGTTCCATGGCATTTTTACCTCCTGCTGGATGTCCACGGAGACACCCTTGTCAAATAAATACCCCGATATGTGGACAGGGCAGGGTGTCAATACATAACACCCTGCCCTTGGCCTACCGCTCCTGGGACTTTTTGTTCTCTGGCTTCCGCTGCCGCGCCTCATCCAGCCCCGGCGCGTCATATCGGGCCAGCTCCTTCATGAGAGCCTCCGCCTGTTTCTGAACAGCGACATTGTCGGAAAATGTGGCGCCGAATCCGGCAACAGCCAGCGCCATCTGATCCGCGCCGCACTTTCCCTCTTTCTGGAGGAACTTGACGATCTCCGCGATCTGCCCGCTGTGGGCCTCGTCATCCGTGGAGAGCGGGTAGCACTCATGCAGTAGAGTACAGTATTGGGCGGCGATCCTGCCCGGTGTGGCGGCGGGGAAATAGGGATTTTCCCACTCCGCAAAGGGAACCACGGACAGCAGTTGCCGGCCACCGTCCGCCTGCTCCCATACCCGCACCCGGCCAAAGCCTATCTCACGGGAGACACGGGAGAGAATATCCATGACCATGGGATCGTCCCGGAGCCGTTCCGACCGGGTGAAGTCGGTGACGAGGTAGTTTTCCCCTTGACGCACACGGAGGATGTCGGCGGCGCTCATGCCGTCGGCGCTCTCCAGGCCTAGGGTCAGACGGGTGGGAGGCTGTCCGTCCGGGCCGGGGGCAGTGATCTCGCTGTTATAACCCTGGTCCCGCAATTCGTCAAACCTGGCTTTGGCTGCTTCAAAGGAATCAAAGTGTTCCAACGGGGAGCGATTCTCAGCGTTGTCTGCCCAGGTTTTCAAGTCGGCGATGATGTAAAACCGCCACCCCGTATCGGGTCCCTGAACAGGTTCCGCTTGGATAGGCTGCTCTACGGCTAGAGGCTGGAGAAAGTCTAAGCCCTTGGCGGCCCGGATGGCGTTGTCATTGAGCTGCCTCTGCCAAGCCCCCGCGCTGGGGGCCCACCGGAAGCCCTCGTGCCGCATGGCGGAGCAGGTTTCCTGGTCCGGCTTCGCGTCGAAGAACACCTGGAGCCGGTTGATCTCCCGGTCCATCTTCACCTCACCGCCGTCAAACCTCCAGCCTTCATATTCGGTTTCCGCTTTCGCAGGCAGCTCCTCGATCCGTTTCTTTGTCTGACGAATCACAGCGTTATTATTGGTGAGGCGAAAACTCGGATAGGGCTTTGGCTCTGAACGCCAGTCGCGGGCCATGGAAGCATTCAGCGTTTCGATCTCATCCTGGGTGAGCTGAGGACAGCCCCCCAGGGTCTTGTGCTTCCGGTGGTAGGCGTTGACCGCTTTCATCTTTTCCTGCTCCCGCTCCAAACCAGCCAGCTTGGCCTTCAGCTTGTCCACGGCGGCGGGGTCGTCGGCGCTGATCCCGCCCCTGCCGGTGCCCCGGATCTTGTCCAGCAGGCCCCGGATCTGCCGGTATTCCTCCATGGCTGCGGCGTCCGCCTGGTTCTGCTTTTCCTTTTTGCGCACAGGGAAATTGCTCCCCCCGGCAACCAGGATGGAGGGGACCCGGGTGGCGATCTCGTTGCGGCGGTTGATGTTGTCCGCCAGCTTCCGGGCGAAAGTGTCCAGCAGGCCATCGATCTTTTCATGGTACATGGGGTCCACCCGCTGCTTCTGCCGCTCCGCCAGGGCGGCGGCCTCGTCCACCTCGGCCCGGTAGGACTGGGTGGCCCGGCCCGGCACATATTCAAAAAAGCTGTTCATCTCATTGGCCCGCCGGGCAAGATCCTCATTGATGGGATAGTATTTTATAGTATGTCACCTCCACTTCTTGTCTTTTGCAATCTGTACAATGGGACTGTCTTTTGGTATAGTAGGGAAAAAACCATATCAAGGGGGGAGTTTCATGACGAGGCACACCAGTCCCTATGAGATATACGCGAAATACGTTCTGGAAACGTTGTATGGGGAACGATACGGGAAACTGCTCTTGCGGGACAGGCCGGACCTCCAGACCGTGGACGGAGCGGCTGGCATTGAGGTCACATCCGTAAACGGCGAAGCCTTTGAACGTCTTGTGACGGAGATCGCCATGAGCAAGCCGTATCAGGCGCCGTCGGACCGCATCCTGGAGTTGTGCGCGAAATGCGGCATTGAGTACGATTCCTGGCAGACCTTTGTGATCAACCCTCTCCCGGCGGCGGGTTTTATTGAACCCTTCCGCAAAAAATTGAAGAAGCTGAACGCCGGATACGCGTTTCTGGGGCGCTATGACCTGTTTCTCTACTCGGACCGGCACACTCTGGAGGACTACGAGCTGGAGCCGCTGCTGGAGACGCTGTGCGATGAGAACAAGGCCCCGATCTCATACCAATATGTCTACATTGACGCCGGCGGGAAACTGGCGTGTTTTGATTTGGCGTATGGCGTCTTTGAGGTCCAGTCAACCAAAGGATTGCGGGAGAAATTAAGGATCGATCCTGACTGCTGACACTATTACGCCGCCTGCTTCAGCTCGGCCTCGATCCGCTCCGCCGCCAGCCGGGCGTACTCGTCGGACATCTCAATGCCGGTGGCGGGATAGCCCTCCAGCACAGCAGCCAGCACCGTGGTGCCGGACCCGGCGAAGGGGTCCAGGATGTGTCCGTGGGGCTCGGTGATCTTCACGATGTCCCGCATGAGCTGCAGGGGCTTCTCCGTCAGGTGGATGCGGTGCTGGGGGTTGCCATACTTGAACACCCCCGGCAGGCAGGGGACGGGCCGGTTGATGGGCATATCCCCGTTGGAGCCCCAGACGATGTACTCCGCCTGCTGGCGGAACCGGCCCTTCTGGGGGCGGGAGTTGCCCTTGTCCCACACAGCGGTGCCCCGCCAGATCCAGCCCGCCCACTGGAGGGCGTCGGAGGCGGCGGGGAGCTGCCGCCAATCAATGAACATACACACCGGAGCCCCGGGCTTGCAGGCGCGGCGGGCGTCGGCCAGCCACTCCGCCGCCCAGCGGGTCCAGGACCGCTGGTCCTTGGCGTCGCCCTCGAAGTCGGGGGGAGCGCCGGCGCCCATGCTGGAGTATTTCTTGGCGGTGGACTTGTTCTTCTCCGCCTGGGTGCGGCCCCCGGAGGCGTAGGGCGGGTCGGTGATGACGGCGTCGAAGGAGCCGGGGGCAAAGCCGGACAGCAGCTTCAGGGAGTCGCCGTGGATAATTTTCCAATAGGGGTTATCGTTCATGGGCATCTTTTCCTTTCCTTTTTGTAGATTTTTGGGGTTGAGAGTGGTCGGAGAGCTCCGTATCCTCGTCGTCGCAAAGTCCGCTCAACTCCGTTTCCCGTTGGCACGGAAAACTGCGTTCGCTCCCTTGCTCCTCCTCTCCCCACAAAACCTGAGAAACGGTTTTGTGGGGGCCCCAATATTCGCTGATGATGTTGAGGGCCTGATAATAGTCCCCGCAGGCGGTGACGCGCTGCACCATTTCCTCGCTCTGGTCTTTCAGGCCAGCCCGCCGCAGCAGTTGGGAGGCGTGGCCCATAATAGCGAAGATGTTGCCGTCATGGCCCAGCAGCTCCATGGAGGGCTTGGCGGGTGCGGGCTGCTCCTGGATAAAACCGCCCAGCCGGTTGGGGACGTAGTCAGAGAGCCAGGTGCCGCCGAATTGGGCATGGGTCTGGATACGCCATATGGCCAGCTTATCTACCTGCAGCTCCACTCCCTCGAAGGGAAACAGCATATTGGTGAGCTCACCGTGCTGGAACAGGGACACATTTTCGGCTTTGAAGGTGCTGCCATTGAGCAGGATGCCCGCCTCGGTGAACAGTTCGTTGACGCCGTCCACCCACTCCTGGGGATCGCCGCCGCAGCCCTGGAGGATCAGGCCCTCCTGGCCCTCCATGCGCCGCAGGTCGTCTGTCATGATCCGCTTTACAGTCCTGGACTGTGTGCTATCGCTCATCGCGCGTATGTCCCCCTTTTTCAGATTTTTTGTAAATGGCAGCCGCACTTCCTTGCTGCGCAGCCTGGAGGGGATGTAGTCCGAGAAAAATACGGCGCGGCAGTCTGGATAGGCCATGATCTGCCAGGCCGCCAGCTTGACGGGCTCCAGGACGGCCTTGCCAAACGGAAGCACCACGTCGACCTTTCCATCGTGTGGGAACATCATAACCTCTTTGATCTCGCTCTGGTTCAGCAGTATCCCGGCGTAGGTGAAGGACCGGTTGACCTCGGACAGCACTTCCAGCGGCGGGACCCCGCAGTCTAAAAAGGCCAGGCCATTTTCCCCCCGCATCGTTTGAAGATCCTTGACCGTGATCTCTTTTACCATGTGGCTCATCTCTCCTGGCCCCGCTTGGGGCGGTGCGGTTTTGGTCTCTTTCTGGACCGCTTTGATGGGCGGCGGGGCAGGGAATTCCCCCCGGCACTGAAGCTCACCAATCATGTGGCCGATCTCCTCGCTGTGGCAGCCATCCTGCTCAGTTGCCCAAAACCCCCGCATCTCCTCCAGCGGATCGTCAAACTGGAGAAGGGTAGCCGCGTCCTCCTCGGAACAGGCACAGGCCAGCTCATCCCGGAGCTGCTGGGCGGCAACGATTTCCGGAGCCAGCGCAATCAGCTCGTCGGCGGTCTTGCCCTGGAGCTGAGCCACATAGTCCTGATAGTTCTGATTCAGCCGCATCTGCAAAATATCATTCTGATCCATCACCGTTCCTCCCTTCCTTTCTTGGATGCCGAGCGCCCGGAAGATTTACGAACGGGGGCGGGGCGCTCCCGCTCCTGGACCCGCTCCCGGAACACATCCAGGTAATTGCCCGCCGCCCGCTGCAGTGCCTGGTAGTCGGCGGCGGTGGGGCGGAAGGCGTACCATTCCGCTTTTCCGCAGTCATCCCAGATATAGGGTGATACCCCCTCGGGAAAGTTGGGGTTGCCGGGGACCTGCTTCACACCCATCACATCTTTCATGCGCAGGACAAGCCTGTCTATCTCGCCCTCTGTGCGCTTCAGCACCAGCAGGCGCAGGGCCTCGTAGTGGTCCGCATAACCTGTGGTTATGAACTCTGCCCGGACCCGCAGCTCGCCGCCCAGGTCCCCCAGACAGGCCCGCCCCACAAACTTGGGGTCCTGGATGATCTCACCGTCCCCGAACAGCCTGCGCAGCTCCTGTTCAAAGAAATTGCTCACCGTTCCACCTCCTTTTGCTTCCGTTTCTGCTTCCGCTCCGGCTGGTCATACCCAAAATACTCCGCGCTGGGCACCAGCCTGTCCCGGTCCGGGCTGCGTTCGATGCTGCGCCCGCACTCGGTGACCACCAAACGGTCCAGCGCCTCGTTCACGATTTTTTCATCGCCCAGCACCACTGCCTGGGAGGTCACCAGCACGTTGCCCGACACGATACCGTGAACAGTACACTCGCCGGAGAGGATGGGAAATTTGGAGGGGACGATGGCAGAGGCCATTCCGTGGCCGGAGAGCCGGGCGTAGTTCTCCACCCGCCCGCCGTCCACATGGGCATGATCCTCCACTCTGGCGTGGTCGGACAGCACAGCTCTATGGGCATGAGCCTCGCCGCAGATCACCGCCTGGTCCCGCATAAGAGTTCCATCCGTCACAAACGCTCCATTGGCAGCGATGGCGTCGTGGGCGATCCAGGAGTCCTTGTCCTCATAGGAGAGGTTGCACTCGCCCTCCACAAAGCCGCCCAGATCCCCTGCCTTCACCGTGGGGCCGATGTCCCGCAGGGCCCGGATGCGGTGGAGGAAAGGGTACTCGGGGTGGGCAATGTCGGTGATCTCGTATTTTTGATTGTTAGGATTCATCTGACCGCCTCCTTGCGCACCGGCCTTTTCTTTTCTTCAGCATTTTCCGGCTGGCGGGGGCGCAGCTCATCCCGGCCCGTCCCACGCGCCACCGTCCGTGTTTTACCATCCAGGATGAGGCCGTCCGGGGTGGTGTTGCACACTTCCTCGCCGCTGATGACCACGGCGCTGCCCAGCAACTGCACGTCCCCCATGACTTTTCCGTACACACAACAGTTGCCGGACAGCCTGGGGGCGCGGGCCGGGTTGTCCGGCGAGGCCACGATCACGCTGGTACCCGACGCCCGGGCACTGCCCCACATGGTAACTCCCCGCAGGTAGGCATCGTCCTCGGCCCTGGCGTCGCCGAACAGCACGGAGCCGTGGGAAACACAGGCGTTGCCGCAGACGACGGCCCGCGTCCGCAGGGCGGAGCCCTTTTCCACCACGCTGCCGCCGGCGGCAATGGCATCGTTGTATATCCAGGCGTCGTCCCCCGGTTCGAAGGACAGGTTGCCCTCGTGCTCCACGAACCCGCCCAGCTCCCCGGTCTTCACATCCTTCCCGATGTCCCGCAGGGCCCGGATGCGATGGAGAAAGGGGTATTTCCCGTGGACAATATCGGTGATCTCATATTTTTGGTTTGTCATGCTGCCCCCCTATTGGAATAATTTATAGGAATCAAAACCCACAGTTTTCCCGTTTTCAGTGCTTTGCTCCGTGGTGAAGTGAAAGGCGCTTCTGGAAATACCGGCCAGGTAGCTCTCTCGGCCCAGCAGCTGGAGCGCCTGAGCGCGGGTGATCGGTTCGCCGTCCAGATTGTACGTTGTCCTGCTTGCGTGGAGCGCGGCCTCAATTTGCGGCAGGTCGCGTTCTTCATAGCCCAAGGAAATCAAGAACGCCCTATCTTCTTTTGTCAGTTCCATCACTTTTCTCCTCGTAAATGATGTAATATTCGCTTCTGTCAGACCCCCACCGGATCGTTTCCATCTCCCGCCTCTCGCTGACCAGCCACCCGACGGGTCCCATCACCGCCGCCACATCGGCGGCCCGGACACACCGGACGGTCCGTTTGACCCAGCCGCCGTGGAGCGTGATTTCTCTAGTGAACACGTTCCGTTTCATCCGCCTGAACGCCGGAGAGGACGCCTCCACCGGCATCCCGAAGGTGGTACCGTTGAATTCGACCATATGCAGGTCTATCATGTTGAACTCACTCCATTTGCGTGGTAAAATGGACAGGTCACACAGATGGTGGAATTGGGCAGCTCATAGTGCCTGCCCGTGAACAGGACCGCCCGGTTGTCACAGCCGCTGGTCACCCGCCAGGGGGCGTTTTTCCGTTTCAGGCTGTAGACGCAGGTCTCATAGGTGTGGGAATAATTTGGCTTCATCTGCTTTGCCCCCTATGAATGCTTTTTAGAAATCTGGCAGGCGAACCATTCCGTGCTGCTGTCACCACCGTAGGTGCTCCTCCGCGCCGCAGCGGCGGCAGGTGAGGGTGCTGGTCCCGTTTTCGGGATCGGCCTGTTCCTTCCACAGATGGCCCTTGGCCTCACAGACCATCAGGGTTTCCATGCACGTTCGGACTTCGGCCGTCTCACCGATCCGAAGCACCTCGTAGGGCGGAACCGGAAGGCCCCTCTCCCGATAGAGGTTGGCCAGGGCATCAAGCTCCATCTGAAATTGCTCGGTGCCTGTGTAGTCGGCCACTCGCCGCTCCAGCTCCGCCCGGTCTATCTGAATGTCTGCGCTGATCTTCATCGCCTCCCACGCACGCAGGAGGGGCGCCGCCCCCATGGACAGCGCCCCCACATACAGCTCAGTTTTCTCCATTCTCCGGCCCGCTGCCCTTGATCCACTCGTCGAAGTCCAGGATGTCGGCCAGCAGCAGGGCCAGGTGATACATGGTCTGGCAGTCCTCCGGGTCCTCAAGCCGGATGGACGTCTCGAACAGGCCCCAGACCAGCTCGGCAATCATCCCGCCGTCGTAGGGCTCCAGAAGCTCATCGTCGGGCAGGGCGGCCTTGCCGCTCCCGTCGCCCACCAGCTTTTTCTGGCGCTGGATGAGGGCCAGACTGTTGTCCAGCAGGTCCTGGGGCAGCCCCCAGGCTTTGACGATCAGGGTGGCGCCCGCCTCCGGGAGCGAGGCGTCGCCGGGTTTGTCCGGGGTGCCCAGGGCCAGCAGGTTGACCGCCTCGGTGGTGATCTGCCGAAGCATCTTCTCCGGCGCGGGGTGGCGTTCGTATCTCGTCATTTTGATCGTCCTCCTTGTGTTTTTTCGGTGGGTCCAGCCCACAACCATACCAGCTTTTGGCGGCGAAAGCTATCACGATACCCAACAAAGATGGGGCGTGAAAACCCAGCAATACCAACAACGGCGGGCTATGCTATGCTGCCATGGGGAGCTGCCCATCCTCTTTTCGGAACAGCTCGTCGATGTCAGCGAAGGTCTGGGTGCGGTTAAACTTTTCGGTGGCCTTGCCTGGGATGGCCTGGAGCTCCAGCATCCGCCCCCACAAGTCGGGGTGGTAGTCGTAGAGGTGGCGCAGCTCCCGCTCCTTGGCGTTGGGACAGAACCTCGTCGGCGCAAAGTCCGCTTGGCTTCGTTTCCGCCTGGCGACGAAATCTTCGCCCGCTCCCTTGCGCCTCCTCTCCCCACGCGACCCGCTTCGCTGGGCTCGCGCGGGGGCCCCGCAAAGCCGTCCTTCAGGCTTTGTGGGGAGAGGAGCCGCAGCGGAATGAGTGAGCCCTGCCGCTTGTGGCGGGGCGAAGGATATGAAGCTTGCGGCGACGAAGTCCCGCTGGACGGCACATTTGCCGCACAGAGGGAAGGAGCGGACCATGCCCTTTCGCTGTCCCCGGGTGACCCGACCGGTGAATAGGCCCACATAGGTCTGCTCGGAGCGCAGCACCACCACCTTCACGCCCATCCGCTCCAGGGCGGGGATGGCGGTGTTGTAGATGAAATCCCGGTGCTCCGGCACCTCGCCGGATATGTCCTGGTCGAACATGACCTCGCAGTACACCGCCTCGTCCAGCGGATCACCGTGTTCCTTGGCCAGCAGTATGCTGGCCAGACTGTCCTTGCCCATGCTACATGAGGCGATATGCTTTCGTTCCATCAGCACCCCGCTACCGTTCAAGCCCTTTGTCCCGTTTGCCCGGTCTGGCGTGGGTGATCCTGCCGACATCCGGATTTCCTTTGTCCGGGACGACCATCACATTGTCGTAAAGCTCCTTATAGCGCCTGATTTGGTCATCGGTGAGGGAAACGAAATTTTCACCCCTCACCCCGGTGATGAAAAATGTGCCGCAGAGGATGTCGTAAGGCTGGCCGGAATCGTCCAGCAGAGGGCGGTTGAAGGGCAGGCCCCGCAGTTTTCCCTCCTCATTACACACGATGGCAACGGATTCAGCAAATGGAGTTACTGCTTCGATGTAGCCGCCCACAATAGTCTGCATGGCCTCCAAGGTGTCACTGATTTCCTGGACTTGGCAGGGCTTTTCCGGCTCTACCACCAGAACCTTGGTTTTACCGCTCATGCCGACCCTTCTTTCCACGCTGTTTGACGGCCAGACCGTTGACTCGGTCGGTGTACTCATGCACCTCTCGCACAGCGTGTTCCCAGGCTTTTTTCAACTCACTCACTGGCAGGCCGTTCTGCCGGTAGCCCTCCTGGATGCCCTGATAATAGGACGTGGGCGGGACAGCAGGAGTCCGGTACCGCTCCGTCATGATGTAGGCCATGACCGTGAGCTCCTGTCCCTGGGTGTCCCACACCGTCACCGGCTCTTTGCCGTACAGGTGTGGATAGCCCTCGTAGCGGTCCAGGGAGCGCTCACAGTCCGGGGTGAGCTGCCAGAGCAGGCCGTGGACAGTGCTGCCCTCCTTCTGCCCGATGGTGGCCACGCCGCTGCCCCGGAACAGCAGCTCCCAGCCCTCCAGGGTCACCGGCCCCACCACTTCGGCGTCGGGGCAGCGGTAGGCCATCTGGTCCAGATTGATGTTGGAGCCATAGGCGAAGTACAGCTTTCCGTCAGCCATTGTGGATCACCTCCAGCGCGCCGTACTTGGCCAGATGATCGATCATGGCCTGGGCCTGGCGCTCTACGCTGCCGTCCGGCAGAGGGCAGTCCAGGCCGGTGGTGCGGATAAAATTGGCCCGGAGCTGCTGGAGGTAGCTCTGGGCGTCGGGGTGCTCGGTGGGGTCAAAGGCGGACAGCCGGAGCTGGTCCATGATGGCCTCGCCCGTCCCCTCATAGGTCCTTCCGTCAATACGGATCTTCATATTCACTACCTTTCCGCGTTTCGGTCACGCTTTTTTCTTTTGTTGACTTCGTAGCTGTCCTTATCGTGACGCCACGCCCTGTCGCCATCCAGATTTTTCAATAGCTGGTCCCGGGTTTCCTTGAACTCCGGGCCGTTGAGTCCCAGCCGCACCAACCACACCCGAAAGGTGAACAGCTCGTTGTCACTATGGGTCTTGCGCATGACGGTGCTGCGCTGGGCGATGGCCTGGGCGGACATGGCCAGGCACAGGTTGACGTAGGCCGCCGCCAGCCCAGGTTCCAGGGTAGAGTTAAAGCATCGAAATTCCACTGTGCCCCGGTAAAACATGGAGTGCAGGTTAAGCGCATGGTAGCGTGTACGGTTGTAATGATCGTGTTCCACATTGCCCTCATACCAGATCTGCTCCAGCGCGGTCAGGTCCTTCGTCTCATCCGCGGACAGGGTGCGGGCCTGCCGCAGCATGGGTTCCCGCACCTTTTTGCACCATCTTTTGGCCCGTTCCCCGTTCACCTGGAGGGCCTTGAACAAAATGTCCTCCTTGGAGAACATGATGCCGATGAGGTTTTTCAGGCTCTGCCGGTTGTGATTGGCCCCGTCCACATGGACGTGGATGCCGCAGGACTCGTTCACCTTGGCCCCGGCCCGCTCCACCCGCCGCATACACTCCTGGAGCACAGGAAGCTGGTCATAGGTGAGCTTGGGCGTGACCATCTCCACCCAGTAGTCTCTGCCCTCGTCATCGTCGGGGATAACATCATAGCCGCTGACGGTTTTCCGCTCCGCGAGGATGCTGCTGTCGCTCACCAGCTTCCAGGTTTTCCGCCTGGGATCTTTTACGGTCCAGGTACCGTAAGTGCCGCCCGTATACCGGGCCTCGGTCCCGAAATATTCTGCCAGCGCCCGGGCGGCCTGTCCCCGGGTGATACCTGTCATCTCCACCTCCACGCCGAAGCATTGATCTTTCAGGCCGACCATATTATCACAACCTCCTCGTTCACGGCTCTAAAGCAAACGCTGCTTGTAATCAAATCAAAATGGTGAATCAGATGTTTCGTCACCTCCGTCGTCTTGCAATGCAAGTAGAAAACCGAGGACGTCGTCTCCGACATCTCCGGCTTCCTGTGGCTGCGCACTTTTTTCTGTTGTAAGGCTGACGCCACCCCACTCCTCCCGCAACACAGCTCGAAGGGCGTCCAGCATGGTCGTTTCCTCGTGGGTCCGGCAGACAGCGTGGCACACAGCGTCCGTCCGCTGGCCTGCCGGGATGGCGGACAGGATGGCCCACGCCTCCCGCTGGAGCGGCGAGGCCATGGAGAAGGACAGGTTCAGCCGCCGCCTATCCATCGCCATTTGCCCGCGACAACTGCTCAACGAGCCGTTCATAGCCTTTGGCGTTCAGACATACGTCGTCCAGGATCAGCGCCCGGCAAAGGCCATCTGTGGCCGAAACGTGCCGTTCGTCGTCGCAAGCTTCGCATCCCTCGCTTCCGCCTTCGGCGAAAGCTCGCTCACTACGCTGCTCCTCCTCTCCCCATCGCAACCGCTTCGCTGGGTTGCGATGGGGGCCCCGTAATAGCGCCGCCCCGCCGCCCAGGAAAATGGCGGGCATGGCCCGGACGTCCAGGCCGCTCTCGGCAATGGCGGACAGCAGGCGGTGGATGTAGGCTCCGGCCTCCCGGTGGATGATCGTTTTGGCATTGTCATCTACACTGTTGGCGTCCCCGCACAGAACGCTCTCGATCTGCGCTGCCGTCAGGGACAAGCCCAGGGAGCGGCGGATCTGCTCGGAGATCTCGTCCAGGCAGCGGATCATGCCCAGCTCAAGGCTCCGACAGGTGGCGGCGTTGGGGATGCGCCCGTCCAACCGCATGAGGTCCACTGTCCACCCCCCGATATCCGCCACGATGACGGAGGGCTCGTCCAACAGTTCCTGCTGGGTGAGGACGGCGGCGTACCCTTGGGGGAACAGGGACACCCGCTCAATGGTGACGGTGTAGGTCGTCCACTCGTAGCGGAAGGTGACGGGCTGGCCGTTTCGGAATAGGTATTCTTTGAATTTTTTCTTGTCCCGCCCGAAGCTGGTGAGGGGGAGTCCCGCCGTCAGATGGACAGTAGCCGCGGGACCCGCCTGCCGGTGCTCCAGCTCCTTGGCAATGGCCGCAAGGGTGAGCAGGTAATAGTCCTCGGTGGCCGTTTTGTCCTTCTGGAGAGGCTGGCGGCCAGTGCCGACCACATAATATCTGCCGTCCAGTTCCAGCACATCCTTGCGGGTATAGGGTTCAAATTCATATTCCACCAACCCGGTGGGGAAAGAAAAATGGGCGGACTTCATGGCCGCGTACCCATGGTCCACCCCAATGATGACATTATCGCTCATGCTCACGCCTCCTCCTTGTATTTTTTCTAGTCACCCGGTTGCTTTTCGGCCCCCGCCGCGCCGCCAGAATGTCCGGGTCGGTCAGGTTCCAGGTGCAATGCCGGGACTGGGCAAGGCCCTTGATCTCCTCGGGCGTTAAATACCTGGCACACAGACGGGGTACATAGGTCGGGATGTCCGCCAAATCGTAGGGATAGTTGATCCCCTCGCCGTACACGATATCCCGCGCTAACTCCACTTTCAGTGTCCGGTACTGCTCCGGGTCAAAGTCCTCATAGGTGTTCCGGCCTGTCAGCTCCTCGTAGGCGTGGTCCCCCATATAAGGCAGGGAGTCAAACCGGCAGTTATGATACTCCGGCGCGTCGGCCAGGGAGTCCGGGTCCTTCAGCGCAGCCATGTACACAGCCCGTCCTTGGCTCACCAGCCAATTGCGGAAATCAATGAAGCCGTCGTCGGTGCAGCCGCCGCATATGACCGAAGCGGCGGACCACAGCCCGTATTGATAGGCCAGATCCATGTACACCCGCGCCATAGTGTCGAACCGTTTGGCCTGCTCCGGCCCCAAGCCCACCAGCTGTTCCAACAGCCACTCGCTGGGTCCGCCTGGGTGCTCCTTTGCCTGGTCGATCAGGGTCCAGAAGACGTCCTTGGTAACCTCTGTGACAGCCCCGCTCATCTGGCCTCGCCCCCTTTCCGCTTGGCAGTTCTTGCTTTTTCCTTTTTAGGCGCCGCCCGCGCTTCCCGGATGCCTGGGTCGTTGTGGTTCCAGAGATGGCCCCGGCTGATATGGGTCCCCAGCGCCTCCGGCGTCAGGTACCGGGCGGTCAGACGGGGGAGATAGGCGTCCCTGCCCTGGGAAATGAGCCAGGCCCGGAAATCCTCAAATTTCATGGTGCTGCAGCCATCCCCGCTCATGAGGATGGCCGCGTTCCACAGCCCATACTTGTCCTCCAGCTCCATGTACCCGTGCAGGATACAATGAAAACGAAGAACCTGTTCCGGGTCCATGGCCAGCAGCCGCTCCCTCAGCCAGTACGCCGCCGCCCTCTGGCCGCCACAGTTCGTCTTGGCTTGGCCGATCAGTGTCCAGAAGGTATCCTTGTCGATCTCTGTGACGGTCGGCGCGCTCCGCTGGGCATCCAGCGCCGCCTCCAGCTCCGTCCGGGTCAGCAGCGGCGCTTCGGCGTCCTGCCAAAAGTGGATGTACAGGCCCAGGCCGGGGCTTTCAGCGGGGCAGTGGGCGTAGCCCTCGCCCCAGCCCTGCTCCCACTGGTCCCGGCAGTGCCACTTCACCGACTCCAGCTCCTCCCGGTCGAGGTCGAGCTCACCTCTGCTCCGGCAGGTGTAAGCACCATAGGGCCTGCCGCCCACCAGCTCCACGGTCCGGGTGATGGAAACGATTTTTTCACACACCTCGGACCAATCCTGATCAGGGGCGGTGAAAGCGTCCCGGGCCTCCTCCTGGGGCTGGAGTGTTCGGAAGGCGCTCATGATCCGGTCCAGGTATTCCTCCGCCCGGTCACTCCCCACCGCCTCCAGAGGGATGGCCTGACCGTGGCCGTCCCGGTCTATCACGTCCACCTGGAGGGGGCTGTACAGCGTCAGCTCCACCATGGCGCTCACCGCTGCTCACGCCCCTTTCCTTTTTTGCCTTTCCGGGCCACCTTTCGGGCCGCTTTGATGGCCGGGTTGTCAGGGTTCCAGGTGTTGATGCGGACAGCGGCGCTGGTACACCTGCGCCGCTGCTCATCCGTATAGTATTTGGCGTACAGCCGGGGCAGATAGGCCGGGATGTCCGGCCAGTCATAGGGATATCCGATACCGTCGCCATAGACAATGCTTCGCCGCACTTCTTCTTCCAGCACAACGTGTTCATAGCTGCCAAAGCTGCGGGAGTCCCCATCGTATGCGCCGCGGCCCGCAAGCGCCAGGGAACAGAATTGGCGGTCCCGGTAGTCCGGCGCGTCGGCCAGGGAATCCGGGTCCTTCAGCGCGGCCATGTACACCTCCCGGCCCTGACCCACCAGCCATGTTTTAAAGCTGTCAAACCCGCTATTGGTGGTGCAGCTCTCATCTATGACAGAGGCGGCGCACCAGATCCCATACTGATGGGCCAAACCTCGATAAACCCCGGATATAACGTCAAAAACAATTGCCCGCTCCTCACCCTGTGCGATCAGTTGTCCCTTCAGCCATTCGTCGGCGTCGCCCTGGTGCTCTTTTGCCTGGTCGATCAGCGACCAAAAGGCGTCCAGATTGATCTCCACAGATTCACTCATCTTGCTTCACCTCGTTTCTCACTTTTTTGGTGTTCCGACCGCTGTTTATCTTTCTCAGGGGTCAGGATATCCCCAAGCCCCGCCCATTCCAGCGCCCTGGCGTATATGGCCCGCTCAAATTCCCGGTACTCCGGGGCAGAGACGTCCACCTCGCCCAGCACCGCTTTCTCGTAAGTCGTGCCGGGGACGACCTCCCACGTCACCGCGCCGAACCGTGCGGCGATGAGGTAGCGCAGGAGCTCGGGGCCCTTGGCGTCCTCGAACAGCCCTCGGTTCTCCTCATAGGGGAAACAGGTGGAAATTTCGATTTTGGTCAGCGTTTTTGCGGCAAAGTAGAGCCCAAATCCGTGTGGGTCCTGCACAGGGGCGGCGGCCTCATAGATCCGCTTCAGCTCCTCGTTGGAGGGTGGCCGCGAACATAGGGCGCGGAGCGCCGCCTGGCAGCTGTCCATCTGGGTGGCCGTGCGTTCCAGTTTACCCTCCAGTAAAAAGGCGTCCGTATCTGCCTTTCCCCACTCGTCCTCGGCGGTGGCCAGCGCACGGCTGAGCTGTTGGCAGGTCGTCCGCTCCATTTCCAATTCACGCACAATGTCCGGGTGAGCCAGCACAGCCCGCAGGTTCTTCCAAAAGCCCATGGTCAGGCCGCCCCTCTAAACTTGGCCAGTAGCCGGTCCAGCACACGAACACGCCGGCCCGTCTTTGCGGCGGACACACTCAAGCCGCTCATCTGGCTCTGGAGGCGGCGCTGGATGGCCTTGAGCTTCTGCCGGTCGCCGCAGCACTCCACCACCACGTACTCGCTGCCGTGGGCCAGCACCTCCCGCCTGCCGCCCTCATCCCGGATGCTGGCCATGAGCCGCTGGCCCAGCCGCTTGCGGTAGCTGTCCTGGAGGGCGTCCGCGTCGCCGGACACGCCGTGCTTTTTTAAAATGGCGGCGATCTCCCCGGAGCTGATTCTCATGTTGGCGCTCAGCGCCGCCATGATTTCCCGCTCCGCCTCCGGGGGCAGGGTGGGCCTGCCGGGAGGACCTGTTCCCTTTGCCGGGGTCTTATGATTCAACGCTCTGCCTCCTTCTTTTTGTGAGATTTTTTCCTGCTGATATTTGTGATTTCAGCGGCTTTTTCGGCATCCTTCCGGGCAAAAACATACAGGCCGCACATGGGTGCCGCGTCTCCCGCCTGAAACCCGGGCGGGGCGTCCTCCGGCCTGTGAGCCACATGGAGAAATACCCTGCGGTCTGTGTCCCGCTGCCAGGTGCTGTAGCTGTGTTCCCCCACCCGGCGCAAAACGAGATGGCCGCAGTCAGGGAGACGTTCAAACACAAACTGCCGCGCCGCTTTCATTTCCGGCCAAAACGCCGGCTTGATATTGTGCTCCAGCTCACCGGCCAGGGTGTGGATGTAGCGGATCATGCGGCGGATGTGCCCGCACTCGAATTCATATTCACCCTCGCCATATCTCCTGGTGAAGAGGGACCATTTTTCCCGGGCATAGGGATAATCCAGATCGACGCCGAACAGGCACTGGAATCGCTCTTTGCCCAAGGGGTAAAAGCAGATGCCGCCATATTTCGGACCTGCGTTGGGCTGCCCATCTGAAAAAAAGACACGGTAATTGTCAGAATGAAAGGGTGGGTAATACCCAGGACCAATTTGGACAGGCTGTGCACCCGGCGGTCGGTCAAGGGATCACTAAAATCGCTCCATCCGGCCAGTTCTCGGGCGTCGCAGTCATCAGCCGCGAAAGTCCCGGCCTGATACAGCTTCTGCCATTGGCGGACGGTGAGCACGTCCGGGTTCATCGTTCCTGCTCCTTTTGCCTGGGCGCTTTATCCTGCGCCGCCTTGAGTCGTGGAGAAAGGTGGCGGAGGGGATCAGGCGCACCCTGCTGTAGCTCCGGGCCCAGTTGGTTGACGTAGCGGAGCATCTCCCGCACATTGCCGCACTGGAACTCCGGCTCCTGGAAGCCGTACCGCTCCGTGTACAGCGTCCACTTGGCTTTCTCATGGGGACTGTCTTTGATCACCAGGAAATATTTCCCTTTCTGCTCCTCAGAGAGCGGAACAAACCGAACGTCATCGTACAGCGGGCCGCCCACAGGACAGTTGTTCTTGAACCAGACGTAGAAATTGTCCAGGATGAACGGGTCGGTGATTCCCATCACGGCTGGGGCGATCTGCTTCAGGCGGCCCGCCAGGGATTCATCCCGGCAGAACCAGTCGTACCAGCCCGCCTCGCACTGGGTGGCTGTGTCTTTCCCGCTGAAAGCGCCCAGCCGGTACATCGCTTGCCACTGACGGACGGAGATGTTCTCACGCATCCACATCCCCCTCGTTTTTTGGAATTTGTTTGTTCAAAAGCTATCCTCCCTTCGGATAATCATGGCTCACCTGCATGGCCACCTGGTTGTTCACGGACGTCGGGGCGTTGAACAGCGCCGCCAGCAGATATGCTTTGGGATTGAGCACCTGGGTGCGGTTGGCCCGCAGGGACTCCAGGACGCCCACGATGTGATCCGAGTTGATCTGCCGGAACCGCTCCCGCGCCAGCGCCATGGGGTACTCCCTGTCCCGCCCCACGCGCAGGACGGGGCCGGGGTCCAGCGCCACCTCCAGCATGAGTTCCGCCAGCTCGTCCACCTGCTTGGGGTCCTCCCACTGGACGAGATAGTCGTAGTCGATCTGGGTCCTGATCCGGTCCCGCTCCGCAGCGATGTCCCCGGCACAAAGACCCGCCTCCGCGCCCGCCATTCCATCCGCCGCAGATGGATGGATAGAATGAGTATTGGCTCGATGAGTATTTGATTGATTTTTAATAGATGAATTAGTATTTAATTGGGCGGGTTTTCCCGCACATGGCCCGGCCACATCCGGCTCCACCGCATCCGGGTTTTCCGTATGCGGTGAAGCCATACCCGGCCCTCCCGTCTGTGGATGAGGCGTATCCGGCGCGGGCGCATCCGGGGGCGGCGTATCCGGCCCGCCCTGGGGCTGCTCGTAGATGACGTACTCGGTGTCGGCGATCCGCCCGCCCTCGCCCCGGAGCAGGCGGCGGACAATATAGCCCGCCGCCTCCAGCTCCCGGACGGCGCTGCCGATGGCGTCCACGCCCTCCTTGCAGATAGCCGCCAGCCCTCGGGTGGTGTAGTTCCACGTTTCGGGCAGGGACAGCATCATGGACAGCAGTCCCTTGGCCTTCAGGGACAGGTTCATATCCTTCAAATGAAAATTGGACATGACGGTGTAATCCCGTGTCCGTTCCACTCTGAAAACTGCCATTTCAACACAACTCCTGTTATTATAATGTAAGGGCCGGAGCACATCAGTGCCCCGGCCCAGCCAGTTATTTCTTCAGACTACCGCTCCTGCCCGCCGCGTCCGGTTTTGTGCCGGGACTGGGGCTTGCCCGGTGCGTTGGGACCGGCCTTCTCGGGCTGATCCGACGGCAGGACGTTGAAAACGTCTTTGCCCGGTATGAGGCCCAGACCGCACCCGTTATCCCAGGTCACAAAAAGGGTGCCGGCGTCGTCAATATCCCGAAGCGTCCCCGTGGTTCCGGGTTCAATGGGCTGCGGGTCGTCTGTCATCTCCACCAGCTCAATCCGGGAGCCGATGGGGTACCGCTTCCGCAAACGCTCCACCTGCGCTCTGTCAATCATCATCATGTTCTTCTTCTGTGATGTCCGCCTCCACCGGCAGCATCCGTTCCAAGATCTCCGCGATGGTGGTAAACACCTCCGCCAGCTCCCGGGAATCCCGAACGCTGTCCTCAATCTCATCGGTCCGCATCCGGGTGCACTCCACCCAGATACGGACGTTTTCCTCCGAGGGTGTGAGCAGGACCGCCCGCTCAAAGGCTTTGCAGAACAGCCCGGCGATCTTGCCCCGGCGGTCCGCCTCGGCGTCAAACGCCTGGATCTCTTTTTTCGCTTTCGCCAGCTCCACCGCCAAGGCGGCGGCATTCTCCCGCTCCGCCTCCGGAACCTCCTGGAGCTGGCGGGTCAGGTTGTAGCCCTGGTTGATGGACAGCTCGCCGCTGTCCAGGGCTTCCCGGATGGGAGCGGGGGCGTGCTCGTCGATCTGCATCACCTTGCCCATGGTGCGCTCACCCAGGCCCACCGCCTCGGCCAACTCTCTGCGGGTATCGACAGCGGGAACCGCTTCCGGCAATGTTGCCGAAAGCGGTTCCTGGTTGAATTTATCTCCGCCAGCAGCGGATTGATTAGCCTTTGCCCTGGCCTCAACGTCCGGCTTCAGCTTGAGGGCGATCTTGCCCAGCTCCCACTTGTCCAGGTTGCGGCGGCCCTTCTGTGTATCCAGCGCCCACTGCTTGGCCTCCAGCATATCTGCGAACGAAAACACAGCCATTTTATACGCGAGACCGTGCTTCTCGCACAGCTCATGGCGGTGGTGGCCGTCCACGATCACCATGTCCTCGTTGACGATGATGGGGGAGTAGCAGCCGTTGGCCAGCAGGTCCGCCTCCAGCGCGGCCAGTTGCTCCCCTGTCAATGGGGGGAGCAACTGGGCCATCTCGGGCAGGACGACAGGCGTGGCTTCAGTGCTGGCGTACTCAGCGCCTGTGTTTTGCATCAGGCAGCGGGCTGGTCGGCGTCAGCTGGGTCCTGGAGGGCGTTGGCGGCCTCCGCCATCTCACGGGGCCAAAGGAACTCCACCTCGCTGGCCTTGATGAGAAAGCCGGGCTGACGGTCGGGGTCCTCGTCAAAGACGATGGTCTCGAAGTCGCCGTGGGCGGTCAGCCTGCAGCCCTTCACGGCGTAGGCGGCGCACCGCTGGGCCAGCTTGCCCCGGACCTTGATGGAGATGAAGTCGGTGAGGCGCCTGCCGTCCCGGGCGCGGTAGCGGCGGTCCGAGGCGATGCGCAGGATGGCGTAGGGCTTGCCCGTGGTCTCGTTCAGCTTCAGCTCCACGTCGTGGGTCAAATTGCCGGTGGCTGTGATCTTCAACATATCAGTTTCACTCCTTCTTATTATAATGTAGGGCCCCGCCGCGAAGCGGGGCCCTGTGGTTGGATCAATAGCCGGTCTTGGGCAGGGTGGGGATCACGGGCTTGCCGTAGACGGTGGTCACCCACCGGCTGATGGCCTGGACCCACACGCCGTTATAGACGCCGCCCACATCGGCGATGTTGGTGAAGGCGGCGGAGGCCATGTTCCGCACAGCGGTACACTTCAGCATGGGCTTCTCCACCTGGGCAAAGCCAGCGGGGACCTGCCCGAACACGAACATGATCTCGGTGACGCGCTCGTTGGAGGCCAGGCCGAGAGCGGCGGAGGATGCCGCCAGGGTGTAATTCTTCTGGGTAGACAGGTTGTCCGCCAGCGTCCGGGGTTCGCCGCCGTTCACCCGGTAGGTGATCTTATAGCGGCCCGGGAAGTTATAGGTGCCGGTCACCACGGTGTCCAGCCGCACCTCGGCGGGAAGCGTATCCCTCCAATAAAACGAGGTGAGCATGACGTTGGAATTGTTGCCGATACTGGAGAAGGTATAGTTCACCGGCTGGCCCGCCATGGCCTGCTTGGGTCCGGTCTTGATGATGGACACGCCGGTGGACAGGGCCTTATTGGTCACCTCGAAGCGAACGATCTCGCCTGCGTGCTCCAGGTAGGCGGTGAGCTCCTGGTTGCTGACGCCGTAATTGGCCGGGGCCTTCACCTCTTTGATGGTGTACCGGGAGAGGGGCAGGGGCTTGGAGGTGGCCACGCCCCGGCTGTCGGAACGGATGGTGTCCACCAAATTCCCGGCCTTGTCCCGAATCTCAAACACAGCGCCCTCCAGCAATGTGCCGGCGGGCAGGCCGTTGGTGGAGTTGTAGTCCGCGGACTTCTTGGTGATCTGGATTTGGGCGGTGATGGGGGTGTTCTTCCACTCGATGAGAGTGGTCTCACCCGCCTTGACATAGACGGTTTTCATCTGGGTGTCGGGGATGTAGCCTTCATTCTCCAGCTCCCGCAGGTAGTAGCGCCCAACCTCTGCCAAATCCTCAATGTAGACGTAACCGGAATTGTCCGAGGCGTACTGCCCGATGGGCTTGTGGGTGCTGTCATAGAGCAGGAAGGTGACGCCGCAGATGCCCTTTCCGGTGACAGCGTCCGTCTTATGAATCAAAATCCCGCTGAAAGCCTTGTTTTCCACGGTCAAAGTGGTGTTTTTCCCATCCTTTACACTAAAGGTGTGATGGGTGGCGTCCAGCTTGAACTCCTTCGGGCACTCGGTTTCAACCGCGTAATAATTGCCCGCCTCCAGCTGGAGGGTGGCGCGGCCTTCACTGTCGGTGGTGATGGTGTCGATGAGGGCGTCATCATCGGCGCGGTGGATCTCGAAGGTAACGTTGGGGATGCGCTTCTCCTTGTTTCCAGCCACCACCTTGATCAGCTCGAAATTGCCGATGGGCGTGTTGTAGAAAACCAGCGTCTGGCAGTCGTCGGGCCGGATCGTAACCACCTGTTCCTGGTTCCCCGGGTCGATGGTGAATCCAGGCAGGCATTTTACCTCCTTGGCGATGACAGTGCCCGTGATCCCGCTGATCCTGATCTCGCCGTTGGCGTCCGTCTGGTACAGCCCCTTGCTGCTCATGTGGCCGTTGTCATAGTCAACGTAGGAGCCGTCCGCGTAGGTCAAAAGGAATTGCACCCCGGCCAGGGGCTTCTTGGTCACGGAATCCAGCTTGCGGATGACCAAAGTGCCAGCCCTCTCGTTCCAGAAAATCAGTTCAGGGGCCTGCTTGCCGGACTTGATGGTGATGGTTTTGGGTTCACCGTTGAGCACGAAGCCCTCCACGGTGGCCACCTCCTGGGCGGTGACGGTGGTGCCCGGCTCCAGGTCCGGGATCACGATCTCACCCTTGGAATCGGTATAATATGTCCCGTCACCCGCGCCGATGGGAGCTCCGAAGCCGTCCGTCAGCTTGAAGCACACCCCAGCCAGGGGTTCCCGGTTGGTGCCAGTGATATACTTTTTGATGGTGAGGGTCATTTTGCGGTCGTTCTCCACGATCACATCGTTGCCGCCAGTGCCGGTGTCGCCGCCGGGCACGGTCACAGTGCCGCCGCCGGTGCTGCCGGTGAGGGTATTCGCCCCATTTTTCACCGTGATGATCTGGGGCGTGGTGTTGAGGACATACCCGTCCGGCACCTTGGTCTCCACCACCTGCACCGTGCTGCCGGGGACGAGCCCGGTGACGGTGGCGGTGCCGTCCTTTCCGGTGGTGCAGCGGGCCAGAACAGCCCCATTGCCGTCCTTGATGACAAACTGGGTGTTAGGCACAGGCTTCCCAGTGACCGCGTCCAGCTTGGTGATGGTCAAGCTGCACAGAGGCTCGTTCAGGAACGTCAACGTCTGGGTGTCCAGCGGATTGACCGTGACCGTCTGCACCTGGGTGGACTGGTCAATCACGTAGCCGGGGGCGGGCTTGGTTTCCTTCACCACCACGGTGCCAGTGATGCCCTCAATCCTGATCTGGCCCTTGTCGTCGCTGGTGTACAGGCCGTTGCTGGACAACTGGCCGTTGTTATTGTCCACAAACCCGCCGTTGGCGTAGGTGAGCTGGAACTGCGCGCCGGAAATGAGAGCGCCGGTCAGCTTGTCCTTCTTTTCGATGACCAGGGTGCCCGCCCGCTTGTTCCAGAAGGTCAACTGCTGCACCCCGCCCTTGATCTGGATGTCCTGGGGGGTGCCGTCGAGGACGAAGCCGTCCAGGGTCTTGATCTCCCGGGCCACCACAGTCATGCCCGGCTCCAGCCCGGTGAGGGTGATGTCGCCGGACTTGTCCGTGAAATAGATTCCGTCGTCGGGACCCACCGCACCGCCATTGCCGTCCGTCACCTTGAAGGCCACGCCGGACAGCGGCTCATTTTCGGTCCCCTCCACATACTTGTGGATCACCAGGGTGGCGGTGGGGTCGTTGTAAAAGGTGAGGCTCTGGGTGTCGTTGGCGTCCACCACCACCGTCTGGGAGCGGGTGGCCTCATGGATGACGTAGCCGGGGATGGTGTGCTGCTCCGTCACCACGTAGGTGTCCGGTTTCAGGCCGGAGATCACGATCTGGCCGTCCTTATTGGTGAAGTAGATGCCGTTGCTGGACAGCTTCCCCTCCTGATCGGCCACCACCTGGCCGCTGGAGGTAGTCACCTTGAACTCCACGCCCTCCAGGGGCTTCCCGGTGGCGGAGTCCTTTTTGTTGATGATGAGGGAGCCTTTTTGGGAGTTTTTCACGATGACCGTCTGGGTGTCGCCGCCCTGACCGATGACCACGTTGGTGCTGGGCGTGTCCATGACGTAGCCGTCCGGGGCCTTGATCTCGGTCAGCACATAGGCGCCGGGGGCCAGGTTGGTGATCCGGATCTCGCCCTGGGCGTCGGTGGTGAAAATGCCGTTCTGGGTCAGGCTGGAGGTGCCAATCACGCCGTCCAGGCCCACCTCACAGCCAGCGGCGGTGGTCACCCGGAACTCCGCGCCGGGGAGGGGCTGATTGGTGGCGCTGTCCCGTTTTTGAATGATCAGTTTTCCCTTCGGCTGATTTTTGAAAGTGAGGGTGACGGTGCGGCCCTCTTTGATCTGCACCGTCTGGCTCTGCGTGTCAATGATGAAGCCGGCGGGGGCCTTCACCTCGGTGACGATGACGCTCTTGCCCGGCTTCAGGCCGGAAATGCGGATCTCGCCGTTCTCGTCGGTGCGGTAGATGCCGTTGGAGTCGCCGATCACGCTTCCGTCCGCATAGGCGATCTTAAACTCGGCATTTTGCAGGGTAATGCTGGGATTTGTGGCGCAAACCTTCCTGATCAGGAGCAGGCCGTCCGGCATATTGTCGAAGCGGACCGTGATGACACTCTGCTCCCCGTTGTCTGCCAGATAGACCGTCTCGGAGGAGTTGATGATGGAGTAGCCGTCGGCGGGGTCCACCTCCTCCACGACGTAGGCCCCGGGCTCCAGCCCGGTCCACATGGCGATACCGTTTTTGCCCGTCACTTTCTGGCCGATGACGGTGCCGCCCGTGCCGGAAGTGCCTGCCAAATAGCGCAGCTGGAACGTACAGCCGCCCAGGGCTTCGCCGGTGACAGAGTCATACTTTTCGACGATTATACAATTTTTTGGCACATTTTCAAACTGAACCTCATGGGCTTCGCCCGCCTTGAGGTAGATGTCCTGGGTGTCCGGCTGCTTGATGGTGAAGCCGGGGGCGGGCTCCAGTTCCTTGATGCGGTACCAACCTGTGTCGATGTGCTCCAGCACGATCTCGCCGCTGGCGTTGGTCTGGAAGACGCCCAGATCGTTGAGTTCCCCGGTAATGGTGTCGTCGCTGCCCCGCCAGATCTGGAACTTCACGTTGGCAATGGGGCTGTGGGTGATGCTGTCCACCTTCAGCACCTTGAGGGTGGGCTTGAGGATGTTGGTGAGCTCGATGGTGGTGGTGTGGTTGGGCTCCAGCTGCACCACATGGACGGTGTCGTCATGGACATAGTTGGGGGCCGGTTCCACCTCGTAGACCTTGTAGGCTCCGGGCCGAAGGTTCTCCCAGAAAATTATGCCGTCCTGGTCGGTCTGGCGCTGGTCGGTGAAACCGCCGTCCACCTCCTCGATTTTGAAGGTGACGCCGGGGAGGGGCTTGTTGGTCTGCCGGTCCCGCTTCATCAGACGGACGCCGGGGAGGGTGGAGTTGACGAAATCAACCACAATGTCCTTGTCCTTTTCGGCGTCGATCCAGACGGTTTTCCGGTTATTCGAATCCAAAATGTAGGGCTTAGGGACGTCAACCTCCTCAATCTCATAACACCCGGAGGGCATGGACTCCAGCACGGCCTTGCCGTCCGCCCCGGTGACCACGTCGTTCTCGTAGCCCAGGTTGACGCCGCGGATATGAAAGCTAGTGCCGGGAATGGGGTCGCCGGTCTCAGCGTCCCGCTTCTGAATGGTCAGGGTACGCTTGTGATGGTTCATCTTCGTGACCACGATGGTCTGCTCCCCCTGGAGGTCCTCGGCCTCCACATGGACGCCGACGGGGCTGCGGTCGCAGTCGAAGCCAGCGGGGGCGGACACTTCGCGGAACTGATAGTATCCCTCGGTGACATTGGACACGGTGATGGTGCCGTCCGCCTTGGTCTCCTCGGTGCCGATGACCTGACCGTCCCGGAGGATCACAAAGATGGCTCCGGCTAAGGGCTGATTGCTCTCGTCCACCTTCTTGAGCTGTACTTTGACCTTGCTGGAATTTTCAAACACCAGGGACACATCGGTTTTGCCGTCCCAGACAAAAGGCTGCTTGACCTTGCTCACGTCGGAGCTGAGGATATAGCCCTCCGGGGGTGTGATCTCCTCCGCGACGTAACTTCCGGTGGGAAGTTTGGAAAAATCCAGGTCCTTTTTGGAGATGTAGCCGCCGTCGCCGGTGATGTACTCGCTGGTGAACGCGCCGCCATCGTCCAGCTTTACGCTGGTGATGCGAATGACAGCCCCGGAGATGCCCACGGTGGGGTTATCGGCACCAACTTTTCTAATAGAGCCTGTGCCGGTGCTGGGGGTACCGGGGCCCTCCGGCTCGTTGTAGAAGGTGAACTCGCTGTTGGCGGAGCCGTTGGGCAGGACTGTCACCAGCTGAGAGGCAGTCTGGGCCACATAGCCCTCTGGCACAGCCTCCTCGGTGATGAGGTATTGGCCTGCGGACAGGTCGTCCGCCTCACGGGTCAAGGTGATGGTCCCGTCCGCGCCTGTCTCCCGAGTGACGGAGAAGGCGGCGGGATCGTTGGCGTTCTCGATCTTGAACGTCACCCCGGCCAGGGGTTTGTTGGTGCCCGCCTCCAGTTTCTTTACGGTGAGGCTCACCGTGTCGATGACGGGCTCATCGTCCGGCACAGCGATCAAAAGCCGCTGCATGGGGACGCCGGACTGGCCCGCCAGCTTCCAGGGCTGGGATTTGTCCCACTCGTAGATCCACAGGTGATAATTGTGGTAATACTCAGGATGGTCCAGCACCAGATTGACGCCGGTGGCGATGTAGTCATAGGCGGAGTTGCCGGCGGCGCCGCCATCGGAGCTGTCAATGATGCTGTGAGTCCCGATCTTACTCCAATCCGTGATGAAGCTGGACTGGCCGTAGGTGTCGTGGTAGAGGCGCATAGCGGCCACAAATTCCTCGGCGGCCTGCTCGATGAAGCCTTCCCGGTCCGAGTTCACGTCCTTGATGATGCCGTGCTCATAGTACCAGGACATGGCCTGGGCGACCATGAACCAGATGTCGGACCAGTAGTTGTTCCAGTGCTCCAGGCCGATGGCGTTGCCCGCCTCGGTGAAATTGCCGTAGGTATGGGCGTAGACGTAGGTGAGCAGCACCTTCAAAGAGGCGCTGCTCACCTCCTCCTTGTAGTTCCATTTCTGCCCGTTGGCGCCAGGGCCCAGGGTGCCCTTCTGGTAAGCGCACAGGGCACGGACCGGAGCGTCCAGGCCGGGGACTGTGACCTGCTCGTCGAACACATAGGGCAGGCCCACGTTGTTGATGACGCTGCTGGCCGCTTTGTAACGGACAGACCGCCCGCCAATCTTCATGTAGTCCGAGGACCGCTGCGTGATGGAGCCGGGGGCGCTGGACAGCCCAACAGCGGCGAAGGCCGAAAGAGGCAGGACGCCCAGGACGCACACCAGCGCCAGCAGCAGGGCCAGGGCACGTTTGGCAAAGCTGTGTTTCAAAATGATTCCCTCCTTGAAATGATGAAGGCCAGGCCGCGTTTTGCGGTCTGGCCTTGGCGTTGTAAGCAGACAGTGATCAAATTTTCAATTCGGATACCTGGTATAAAGGATAAGGCCGGGCTGCTCCTCCAGCCACCAGCGGGGGTACTGCCCGCCCCAGTATGCCTTTTGGGTGGGGCCGCTGTCCGTGAAGGTGAGGGCGTCTGCCGTCTTGTTCACCACCACAATCACATGGCCGCCCAGGTCGTTGTCGTACTCCACCAGATCACCAGGGCGGAGCTGGTCCCAGGTGGGGCTGTCCACCCGCCGCCAGGGCAGGTCCCCGAAGGCGGCGTCGGAGCACAGGGTGGCCCACCCGGCACAGTTCATGCCGCTGTGATAGGGCCCGCCGCTGGCGGAGCGGTAGGGGGAGGGCCAGAGTGCGCCGTTGGGGTACTGCTCCCGCAGTTCGGCCAGGGCGGACTGGACGCTTTCCTCGGTGACAGCGGCGGAAGGGACGGGTTTGGCCGGTGCCGCTTCCTCCTGATAGGGCAGGGCGCTGTTGACGCGGACGCTGTTGTCTGCGGCGTGGTAATCCACGGCGAAGTTTACGGCCTGTCCAATGTCTCGGAGCTTCACGAAGTTGTTCCCGTGAATCTCGTATGCCTCGAGCTGGACCCGCTGTCCGTCCACGTAAAAGGTCTGGGCGGAGGGGCTGGCGGTGAACCGCTGGACGGCGGCACTGGCGGGGCCGCACAGGGCTATGCCCGCGAACACACCCACGGCAAAGGTGATGGCAGTTCCTTTTTTCATAGCGTTGACCTCCTGTTCAGTCGTGTTTTGGTTCCACAACCGCAACACTACCACAACCGGGGGCCAAAGTCGAACACTATCGCCGAACAGCCGGGGCTGTCCCCGGACAGCTTACGCCGCCTGCTCCAGGGCCCGGACGCACCAGCGGAAGGCGGGCTGATCCTCGACGCAGGTATACAAAGTGATGCAGTTCTCGGCGGTGGAGGCCAGGCCGGAGGTGTCGGACACATCCACCTTGGTCACGCTAGTGACGGCATAGGTCCGGGTGCCCAGCACCGTGGTGAAGGTGATGACATCCCCAGACTTCAGGGTGTGGATCTTGCCGAAATCGTTGCGTACACCGCGATTGTGTCCCGCCAGCGGAATGTTGCCATTCCAGATGCTAGTGTTCTCGAAGTGTCCCGCGCCCTTCAGCAGCGGGGCGGACCCGGTGCCCTCATACACGCCCACGGTCAGGCCAATGGAAGGGATCTTCAGGGTGCCCAGGCTGCCGTTGCTGTAGTACATAGAGCTTGTCACCTCGGTGAAGGACACGGTCTGCCCGCCGGTGGATACGCTGCCGCTCACCGTGGGGAAGCCGCTGCTGTCCGTGGTGACTCCGCCGCTGGTGCTGGTATTGTCGGCGGGATAGCCGCTGTTGGAGGCGTCCACGGAGGTGCCGCCGTCCGGGTTGCCCACGCTGCCCACCTGGTTGACCAGCCCACCGTTGAGTGCACCGGGGACCAGATTGGGGGTGAGGTATTCCCCGGAGTTGGGCAGATAGCTGGTGGGGGTGCCGAAGCCGGGCGGGATCAGGGCGGTGTTCTTGGAGCGGTCCACGTTGGGATTCTCCCACTCGTAGATGGTGTCGTCGCTGGTGGGCCGCCCGAACAGGTAATCGTCCGCGCCGTCGATGCTGTACTCCAGTGCGCTGGCCGGGGCCACACACAGGGCGCACAGCATGACGGCGGACAGGATGGCGCTCAGTTTTCTTTTCATAGGCCGCTACCTTCTTTCTCGAATTTTTTTGAGGGCAAACGCCCCGCCGATGACCAGGATGAGCACCATGCCGCCGATCATCAGCGGGGTCTTGACCTCCGCCCAGTTGAAGGGAGCAGCGGGCTTGTCCTGGTCGGCGGAGGCACTGGGATCGTCGGCTGCGGGCCTTTTGGACTCCTCCGGGACCTCCACGCTGCCGAAGGTGGCGGTGTAGGTCACCACCTGGCAGTCCGTCTTGGATACCTCGCCGGTATAATTGGCCTGCACAGTATATCCCGTGGCATACCGGCTGGTGCTGGACCCTGTGTAGCTGGCGGTGGCGGTGTAGTGGGTGACCACGCCGCCCTCGCCATCGGTGCTCTCGGCGCTGGACCACTGCACATCGGCCAGGTTCAGCGTCCGGCCCTTGTCGTTGATGGACTTGGGGATCAGAGAGACGTCCGCTTCGGACAAATTCGGATAGGTGCGGGTGGCGGACAGGGAGGTGGTCTTGCTGGCGTAGCCGTCCGTGGTGACCTGGACGCTGGTGTGGTCCAGCCGCAGAATGCCGGTGTAGCCGTCCTCGGTGGTGAACTCCATTTCAGCGTCCAGCCGCTGGAGGATGGCGTCCATTTTGTCCGTGTCGCTGGCCAGGGTCACCGTTTCGATGTGGGTCTGGGTGTCCACCCCCACCTCGTCCTTCCGGACCATGTCCAGCAGGTAATACAGACGCCCGTTGCGGGTGAAGTCCTCGGTGGGGATGCCGGAGGGGGCGTCGCCCAGGGAAAGCTGGTACACCTTGTCGATGCGAAGCTCATCCAGAGGCCCGGCGGTGTACTCGTCCACCTTGATGGGATAGTAGCAGCTCCGCTCCGGCTCCTGGGTGGGCGGGGCGGACAGCCTGGGGGCCTCGGCGGCCAGAGCGGGGGTGCATCCGGCCATCAGCAGGGCCAGGGCGCACACCGCAGTAAAGATACGTTTCATGTTGAGTTCCTCCAATTTTGATTGAATAATACCTTAAATGTTCTTGATTTCTACCGCCCCCTTTCCCGGGGCGGGCCGCGCTGCTGGAGGTATTCGTTCCAGTCCTTGCCTTTGGCGGGGGTGCGGGTGGACACCTTCATCCCCCGGCCCTCGTACTCCGCCCGCAGCCTTTCCGTAGCCTCCCGGCCCGGACCGTCGTTGTCCAGGCACAGCACCACATGGTTCAGATGGGGATGGTCCTTCAGGTAGCGGTTCAGCCCACCCTCGTAGAGCCCGCACAGGGCGATGGCGTTGGACATTGCCTCCCGGTGGAGGGTGCAGAAGCTCATCGCGTCGTCGCGTGCTCCATATCCCTCGCCCTGCCGCAGGCGGCAGGGCTCGCTCATTTCGCCGCTCCTCCTTTCCCCACGCGACCCGCTTCGCTGGGCTCGCGCGGGGCCCCCGCAAAGCCGCCCTTCAGGCTTTGTGGGGAGAGGAGGGGCAAGGGAGCGCAATGGGGAATGCCCGAAGGGCGTTTCCCATGGAGCGGACTTTGCCCCGACGACGTACAGCAGGCCGGTGTTGAGGAACGCCCGGATCACCTGGGGGGCGATGCCCCGTTTGCGCAGGTAGGCAAACACCCGGCGGTTGTCCGAATTGGCTGGGGGCAGGGCGAACTCCGGGCGCTTCTCCTCCTCGGGGGGAGCCCTGGACCGTCTGTCCTCGTCGGGATCTCTGGCCTGCCCATTGAAGTCCAGCAGATCTGTGCCCTTGGCGGTTTCCATCTCCTCGTCCGTGAATTTCCAGAACTCCTCCTGGTCTGTCCGCTGTCTCGTGGTGTTCACCTCCTTCGGCTGAAACGCAAAACAGGCCGGGAGGATACCCCACAATTGGGGGCACCCTCCCGGCCTGTTCAGTCATTTCGCTTTCGTTGTTTTGACGGATGGCCGAAGCCCCCGCAGGACTTGTTTTTCCCTGGAAAGGGCTGGGAATCGGTTGTTATGTATACTCTATTTTGTGGATAATGCAGAATGTACCACTATGGGTTGATACAATGGGACCCGGGTGGTATACTGGTTTCAGACAAGCGGGGCACAGCCGGTGGCTGTGCCTCAGATATTGAAATGCACAGGGAGAGTGGAAGAAATGGTATTTGTCTGCGATCACTGCCACTTCGAACTGGAAGCGGCGGCCAAGCCCTGCCAGTGCCCGGACTGCGGGAAGCTGAACCGCATCCGCACCGCCACGGCGGAGGAGAGCCGGGCGTTCCAGGCCCGGAAACTGGAGGACGTCTGGCGCGATGTGGCGCCCGTCCTAGCTGGCTGAAAACGAAAAAAGCGGCCCCGGAGACCACCCTGTTCGGGCAGGCTCCGGGGCCGCTGCTTGTCTTTGTACTGTTGTGGTCTGGATGGGGTCACACGGGGCCGTGGGCGGCTCAACGCTGGCCTCCAGCCCGACTTCGGCCTCCGTCAGTGCCTGCTCGATCAGGCCCAGCACGAACTCCCGCTGGGTCAGTTTCCTGCCGGTGCGCCGGGTTTCACGCTCCAGATGGGCCTTGATGCGCTGGAAAAGCTCCTCGTCGATTTGGAACGCGAGGGTCCTGGTTTTACCGTTCGTCATGATTTCATTGCCTCCGTTTTCTTTCATTTTGAAGTATTCAGTGATGAGGGCGGTGATGTACTGGCTGGTGGTCTGACCCGCCTGCTCCCGGGCTTCCGAGATTTTTTGATGCAGGTCGATCGGTACCTGAGCACAAAGATTTTTTGTGGCTGGCATGGTGTCTGTCTCCTTTCGTTTGATCGTGACTCAAGTATACTCGAAAGGCATGGAGAATGCTATTACCAACACCACCAAGGAATGGCAGACAGACGAAGCATAACCACCAAAAGGTACAGCGGGCGGTTCCCCGCGCTTACTGGACGTTGACGTACCTGGCGGTCAGGTGCAGGCCATCCAGTACAATTTCCGAACAGTGGGGGACACAAAAAAGAGGGGTAAGTGCACTCAAATAGAAGCGCTCTCCCAGCTGAGCTATACCCAAATTCTTAATTTTTCCGCTTGAAAGATTTCAATTTCAGCTATAATTATGCGGATTCTTATACATAAAGAAAGAAATCGATGGGGTCCTCTGGTCACGTGCCTGCAAGTGACCAGAAAGACATCCCCTGAAATTTTGTTGCGAATTTTGAATATAAATGTGATATAACATAATAAATATATGCGATTTGGCTTGGTTGCTTTAGCGACCATACCGCCAGCATCGCACAAAGTGCGATGCTGGCGGCGAAAAATTTAAAATTTGACGGAAATAGTAGATAATTCACTCATGACTATTGCTTATTGATCTCCTGCTCCCCATTTAAGCTAGATGGACCTATATCTAGGCGATGAGACTACCTATAGATGGGGTTAGTAGGGAAAGGATACCTGATTTCGAACAGAATTAAATCAGATAATTCCATTGTGTAATTCTCACTTGCCCAGCTTTTGTTTAATGGTAGCCATCTCTAGCAGGAATATGATAGACAGTTTTCTGCAAATATTCCGAGAATATATGTTCAGGAATTCTTCTCTTTCTTACTAAATTTATCACTACCATGCCCTATATGTTCTGATAAAGGCTCTTTACACGCATGAATAATCTCACCAGTTTCCAAGTCAGTAACCGTTTCCTCGTAAATATCTAAATCCCTATCTTTATACTGAAAGTGATGAACACGGGTTTTGCCATCTCCGCGTTGAATAGTATCTTTGTCAATTACTTCCCAGCGTTTCTTCTTTCTACTTGGAAGATGTGGGTTTTTTCCTTGTACCTGCTCGACTTTCATGCGTAGCTCTATCGCCACAGGCTCAAGTGAAATTTCCACAATTCTATGGATTGATCCACATTGCGGGCACTTACTTTGGGCATCAGAATAAACTGTACCACAATCACTGCACTTGACACTTTCCATATTTCCCTCCAACATCAGTTGCCCCTGAATACAATCTCAAGGATATTGAATCTAAAATGAATTATTAGTTTCTTTTATCGGCTTAAGATTTCCACAAACTCCATTTTGCCCATAGTGAACAAAGCCTTCCCATCGTTTCCAGATTTGGCTATGTTTCCCCCGGAAAAACTGTTTCTCACCTGTACACAGCCAGAATAACTTTAGCCCGGTTGCAACAAGAAATTGTTCAAGATAGTCCTTTCTTATTAACAATCCATCACATATCCCAGAAAGCGAAGCATCAAAACAAACGAGTTCTCCATCTGGATTGAAATAGTAACCATCGTACACCTTTTGCTCTAAGTGCAAAAGGTCAATAATCTCTCTACAGGGAACATCAAAAGATGTAGTATCTTTTTGTGATGCGTCATATTCTTCTTCCCATAGCAGATGTGAATAGGCTGGCAAAACTTTTACCTGAATCACATTATCAGGAACGAGTCGTTCAATCATTTGTTCAGTAATTTTGAACTCGAAGTCTCCATCTTCCGTGTAAACAAGTTTAGGCAGATTTTGGGTTTCTTTTATGAGTTTCTTTTCCCCAACTTCAATTTCTGCCTTAAAGTAGCTTGGCTGAAAAATGCTTTGATAGCCAGGGGACCATGAATATTCTCTATTAAACAATTGGTACACTTCGAGACCTCGAGGGAAATCCACATTAAAGGAATCTGAAATAAATTGTTTATTTAGTATTCCAAATGTTTCTGAATCTACATAATAACCATGGGCCATTAGCCAAATTTCTTGTGAACCGTTTGAAATCCCTCCACTATTACTCTCATATCCTTTGCTCTTAAAATCATCATAGAGATTAAGGTTTACCCATTGAACGCCATCTGAATCCACTAACATCAGTTTACTGGGAATATCTTCAAAAAAACTTGTTGGTCGCTTTGCCCATTTCTGAATTTCTACCTCTGATGGGAACGGTTCCGTTTGTAAAAATATGTTCTCATCTTGTTGAGGATATTGTATTGCTGGCAGAAAGTCTGGCTTTAAAAAGTTAATATTAAGCGTAGGGTCAAAGTCACGAACATAAGGTTCCCAAGCTCCTTCATATGGATAAGGAGCCCCATCCCAATTTTTTAGCCGATGGGTATCAGATACTCTTGCCAAAATATTATAAAATGTAATCCACTGATACTTTTTTCCTATACGTTCGATTTTCTTGTTTTCATGTCTGTTATAACTATGTCGAACTCTAAAGCGTTCATAATCACCAAACAGGCAATCTGAATAACCAAGAGTATCCCGTATATATTGCATCGCATAATGGTATAGATTTACTACGTCTACCGCTTCAAATCTTTCCAAAGCGCTTTGAAATGTATATCTACCAAAATCGCCATACATACCTGGACACTCCGAGTGATTAATTCGCATTGAACGATCAATAGAGTTGAAACCACTATAAATATCTTTTGGATTGAAATATTCTTGCCTTTCTACATAAGGAATTGCGGGAGATTGATATGGTGGCCTGATTTTATTGATATCAATGAAGCCATAATCAGCTGGCATCTCATATATCCACCGCTCCAGAATCAATCTGGCATAGTCACGCAGCAAAATATCAGGATATACAATTTCTTGATTAAAGACAAAATTATATACATATTCAGCCAGTTCTCGATATATATCTATAGCAGTCTCAGTACGCTTTACACACGCGCCAAATACAATTCCGAATAATCTCTGAAGTACATATGGATCATTAACCTTCTCAAAGCGTTGTAACAATGGTTTGCAAAGAGAAAAGTCCCTTTTTAGTAACTCAATAGAGGCCTTAGAGGCTTTATCTCGAAGAATACGATTTGAAGATGTCAAAAGCCAGGAAAACAGCACCAAAAGTAGTTTGGTGTTTGACTTTGACAAACCGTTCAGCAAATTGCCCTCGTCAAAGTAAGTAATAAGTTGAAATAGACGCTCTTCCCCATTAGCTAGATCGTTTATGTAAGTAGTCCATAAATAGTCCCGTTGTGCAATGGATTTGTTTTCTAAGATGCTGTGTAGGAAGAGGGCATTCAGAGGATGGTTTTCTTTTGTGCTATTCTCAATGAGCATTCCTAGTACACTGTCCCATGGGGCATTGTGCTCATTAACAAATGTGATAAAGTCTGCGCTATTAATAGCAGATGCTTTTCTCCATAAGAAAGATTTGATATAACGGTCAGAAATATCATTCTTGTCAACTTCGTCAATGATAAGAGCAGAAATGACTGTAAAACATTCCTTGTGATAATGTTCAGCATATAAGCTACAAATCACAATAAAAATATCAATATTCGAATGACAACTTATTTGTCCGTTTTCTATTTTTAGCAGATCATGTTGAATATACGAGAGTAGTGCAGATTTATCATGGTAACACTTAAAAATTCGCTTTGCGCATACAAAATCTTCCAGCAGATTATACCCTAAATAGTAAGATTCTGTATTATCCATAGCAATGCTATTTAGGAAGCCAGATCGCTCTAATGCAGCTATAAAAGGAATCTTATGTGAAGAGAGTCCATAAGTATCCCAGAAATGGAGTCCGAACAGTTCTGATTTAGTAATATTCCAGTTTTCTTTAGATAGGCGAATTTCCGCTAGTTCTTCAACAAGATATTGGAGTATAGGGACAAAATCTGTGATTCCAACTGCCTTTTGCGCTTCCTCGTCTGCTCGATTGATAAGCTGATCGAATAGGGTAAACATATCGAAATTCTCACCAGTGTAATACTTACAAAATAGTGTAAGAAACAGCGGGTTTGTCATTTCTGCTTGCAAAAAGTATGATGGTAAAAAGGGAATACCATAGTAATTGAGAAAAGCTAACGTGGCCTCTACTGATTCCTCTCTAAAACCACTATGAACTATATTTGAGATATTATTTGTTTCAATCTCGCTAATAATGGCATCGTTGAAAACTAGTCGCTCATAACCAGAACGGACTGAAATCACTATTTTTACATGCTCAAATTTATTAATCTGAGCAATAAGTGATGGTATACCTGTTTTCCAAATATCTCGATATGGACTTTCATTAATTGCATCAATCAGCAAACAAGCATCGCAGTTTGCCTGCGCTCCTAGTATCTCCAACTTGTGTAGCAGCGCATAAAAGTTGAAATCAACTTCTATCTGCTGAGTAATCTGGGTAGCAACCGGCTCAGCACTCAAAAAGCTATTGCCTAGCAGTAATAGGGCATATTGTCCTTCTTTATTAAGCTTTTCAGCAGCATTAGCCAGGAGTTGTGACTTTCCAACACCTGCTTCCCCTCGAACAATGAGTATTTTCTCTTGAAGTAAAGTACGGGAGAACGATCCTAAACCAATATTATCCAAAATATCTATCAAATTCTCTAATTCGTCGATTTCTTTTGAAAGATTATTCCGTAACTTATGAGTATCAGTTCCCTCTGCGGATATATAGAGCTGTTTCTTTTCGGCAATCAAATTACGAATTAAGGAAAAATCAGATGCACATTGCTTGTTGAGTGTTTCAGGCCATGACAAACAGTCGGAAATTGTCATGCGCGACACATCGCTTATTGATGAAATTACGCTAATTATTCTCAGCAGTGATTCTTCCCAATCAGGATGTCTGTATTGTATGTTTTCCAATTGTTCAATGACTTCTTTTTTTGAATCATTAAGTTGAGCAACCGCACTGTTGTTACAAAGAAAAATATCCAATTGGTTCTCTGTTCCTGTAGTGACATTAAAATCCCCATTATACCTTGGCCCTAATGCAGCTAAACTCAGATGCAAACGATTTTCAAACCATTTTGAAGTAAGATGACGATAATCGAAATAATACCATGATACAGTTTCATTGCTTATAACTTGGTCAAGTATGGTCTGATTGGTAATAGGGAACAAAGAGATATTTTGGGCAGACAACAAGTTACAAATATCTTGATAGGATTTGCTGGATGTAGTTACATCTTTGTTGCAATATAGATATATAGCATCCAACTTTCCAGCATAGTATTGAATTGATTTCTTAGCAGAATGTTTGATTTGTGAATAATCAATTGTACTAAAATACTTGGCCTGATAGCTAATCCTTTTTCCCGACTTTTTATGAAGAATCGGGGCAATTTCAATGCCAGGATTATTTGGATTGGAATGAAATAAAGCCTTTCCTTCAAAGAAAAAAGCATTGAATAAGAACCGGCACATATTTTCAAATGCCGTTTGAGTATCTGGGTTGCATGCTTCAAATTGATTCCAGGTTATACTTAGTAACTTGTTCCCATCAACCATGTTCATTCCTCCAAGCAAGACAGCAATTGATTACGTATTGTGCTAACAAAAGCTGAAATATACTTGCAAATAATCTATATCATATCATAAAATAATTAAGTTATAAATACCGCCCTGTCATACTGTATAGATTTCCCGCGACTTCCTCCGGCGTCCCCGCCGCCACCACGCGGCCTCCGGCCTCGCCCCCGCCGGGGCCCATGTCGATGATGTAGTCAGCGTTGTGGATCACGTCCAGGTCGTGCTCGATGACCACCACCGTGGCCCCGTGCTCGATCAGCGTCTGAAACACCCCCAGCAGGGTGCGCACATCCAGGGGGTGCAGGCCAATCGTTGGCTCATCAAACACGAACAGGGAGTCGGACTGGGCCCGGCCCATCTCGCTGGCCAGCTTCAACCGCTGGGCCTCGCCGCCGGACAGGCTGGGGGTCTCCTCGCCCAGCGTCAGATAACCCAGGCCGAGGTCTTGCAAAACCTGCAGTCTCTGACGGACCAGCTTCATGTCTTTGCAGACCTCCAGAGCGGTATTCACATCCATGGCCATCAGATCCGGCAAAGAGCATTCCCCGTGCCGCACCCGGCCCGCATCCATCCCGTACCGGGACCCACGGCACTCCGGGCAGGGGATGGTCACGTCAGGCAGAAACTGCACGTCCAGGTCGATAACGCCCGTGCCGTCGCACACCGGGCAGCGCAGCTTGCCGGTGTTGTAGGAGAAGTCCCCGGCCTTGAACCCCAGGCGCTTGGCGTCCGGGGTTTTTGCGTATAGCTTGCGCAGCTCGTCGTGGACGTTGGCATAGGTGGCCACGGTGGAGCGGACGTTGATGCCGATGGGGGTGGCGTCGATGAGCTTTACCTGCCGGACGCCCGCCGCTTCCACCGCTAGGACGTGCTCCGGTGGCTTTTGCCCGCCCACCGCCGCCGTCAGGCCGGGGACCAGGCTCTCCAAAATCAGGGTGGTCTTGCCCGAGCCGGATACCCCGGTCACCGCCGTCAGCCGCCCCTTGGGAATGTCCACCTCCAGGGGCTTTACCGTGTGGATGGCCCCTGTGGACAGGTGAATGGTTCCCAGGTCAAACAGCTCGACGGGCCTGGCCCGATCCCGGACATGGACATCCGCCGTCCCGGCCAGGAAGGGGCCGATTTGGGAGTCTTTATTATGAGCGATGTCCGGGATCGTGCCCTGGGCCACCACCCGCCCGCCGTTGGCCCCGGCCTCCGGGCCCAGCTCGATGAGCCAGTCCGCCTCAGATAAGATCTGCGTGTCGTGATCCACCAGGATCACCGAATTGCCGTCCGCCACCAGATCGCGCATCACCCCGGTGAGCCCCACGATGTTGGAGGGGTGCAGGCCGATGGAGGGCTCGTCCAGCACATAGAGAACCCCGGTGGTGCGGTTGCGCACCGCCCGGGCCAGCTGCATCCGCTGGCGCTCCCCGGTGGACAGGGTGGACGCCGCCCGGTCCAGGGACAGGTATCCCAGCCCCAGGTCCATCAGCCGCTTGGCCACGGTCTGGAAGGACTGGCAGATGCTCGACCCCATGGGCCGCATTTCCGAAGGCAGGGAGACGGGCACCCCGGCCACCCATTCCACCAGCCCGGACAGGGACATTTTGCAGGCCTCGTCCAGGGAAATGCCCCGGAGCCTGGGGGCCCTGGCCGTCTCGGACAGCCGGGTGCCGCCGCAGTCCGGACAGATGCTCTGCTTCAAAAACTTCTCCACCCGTTTCATGCCCTTTTCGTCCTTCACCTTGGACAGGGCGTTTTCCACGGTGTAGGCGGCGTTGAAGTAGGTGAAGTCCATAGCCCCCGCCGCGCCGCTGGTCTTGTTCTGGTAGATGATGTTCTTTTTGACTGCGGGGCCGTGGAACACGATGTCCCGTTCCGACCGCGTCAGCTCCCGGAATGGCACGTCGGTGCGTACCCCCATCTCCCGGGCGATGTCCTTCATCAGTGACCACATCAGGGTCTGCCATGGGGCCACCGCGCCGTCGTCAATGGACAGCGACTCGTCCGGCACCAGGGTGGACTCGTCCACGGTGCGCACGATTCCGGTGCCGAAGGTGGAGCGGATGCCGGGGACGCCGGGTCGCTGGTGGAGGGCCAGGGCGGCAGGGACGTAAAGCACCTCGTCCACCTGGGCTTTCGCAGCCTGGGTCATCCGCCGCCGGGTGTAGGTGGACAGAGCATCCAAGTAGCGTCGGGAGCCCTCGGCGTATAAGACGCCCAGGGCCAGGGAGGACTTCCCGGAGCCGGACACCCCGGCGATGGCCACGATTTGGTTCAGAGGCACGTCTACGTCAATGTTTTTCAGATTGTGTACCCGTGCGCCTCGCACCTTGATCTGCTCTGGCATATCGTGTTCCTCCAATTCCGTCAAGCACCACACGTTTCGGTTTCTACTTCAATTAATGGAAATGTGAAGTTAAGTATATCATAAAAATGTCTGTTGTCCAAGTGGGTGAGGGCTGATAAAAAGCCGCAGGGTGTGCTTCTATTGAAACACACCCTGCGGCTTTTTGTCCAGGTATCCAGATCCTCGATTTTCCCTTAAAAAGTTCAAACCACAAAGCCTTGGCTTTGTGGTTTGTTTGGTGGAGATAAGCGGGATCGAACCGCTGACCTCCTACAATATAGTTACGGTGAAAGGCACGGCAGCCAGCCGTGTCTTTTGTCGACTCAAAGC
>ERZ808028.220-NODE-220-length-57216-cov-6.058279_pt1 | contig 57216 bp, 64 predicted proteins | sample MGYA00380184_ERZ808028 | MGnify/ENA primary metagenome ERZ808028 (study PRJEB31490, sample SAMN06133397) | mouse gut metagenome | isolation source: J8_1 | host: mice | place: China: Chengdu | collected 2015-05 ... | reverse complement strand
TCCGCCTCTTTGCCGCAGGCAAACTTTAAAATGGGCGGATTCCGTAACAGTGAAGCCGGAAGGCTGAACTGTTACAAATATTATGCCGGCGGGTAAGAAGGGTGGGGTAAGAAGGATATTATAGCTGGTCATTCCCCTGCTTTGCCTTGGACATGATATTTCCGAGAAAATGCCTATGGAAAATATATGGATATGTGGTATACTATACGAAGTATTCCCAGTGGGAAGCTTATAATTTCTGAGGAGGCAGAAGATGAAATTATATATTGTAAGACATGGAGAGACGGAATGGAATAAGGCTCGTAAGATTCAGGGGCAGGTGGATATCCCACTGAATGAGTTTGGCAGAACGCTTGCTAAAAAGACGGCCAAGGGGCTTGCGGACATAAAATTTGACCTGTGTTATACCAGTCCGCTTGTAAGAGCAAGGGAGACGGCAGAGCTGATTCTTGCAGGAGGGACGACGCAGATTATCGAAGATGCGCGGATAGAAGAAATGGCGTTTGGAGAATATGAAGGACGGTGCTGTTCTAAAAAAGGATGGGAGCTTCCAGACGAATTTCGCCGCTTTTTCGACGGTCCGGACCGGTATCAGGCGCCAGAAGGCGGGGAGGATTTTGCACAGGTTAAGAAGCGGACAGGAGAATTTTTAAATGAGCTTTGCAAAAAGACGGAATATCAGAACAGTAACATCCTTATTGCCACTCATGGGGCGGCGCTGGCAGGGATTTTGAACAATATTAAGGGGAAATCCCTGGCAGAATATTGGGGGGATGGGGTACATAAGAACTGTGCCGTGACTGAGGTAGAGGTGATTGACGGCATACCAAAGATCATTTCAGAAAATGTGGTTTACTATGACGACGAAGTAGAGCCTTGGGAGGAGTAGCGTTATATATTCTAGGATAGAGACGGAGGAAATATAAAATGATGAATGACAAGAAAGTATTATTCAGCGGAATGCAGGCCACAGGGAATCTTACCCTTGGCAACTATCTTGGTGCGTTGAAAAATTGGGTGACCCTAAGCGATGAGTACGAATGTTTTTATAGTGTGGTGGATATGCATTCCATTACGGTGAGACAGGAGCCCGCCACATTGAGAAAGCGGGCGCGGGCCCTTCTGACCCTTTACATTGCGGCAGGGCTTGATCCAGAGAAGAACTGTATCTATTACCAGTCTCATGTGTCCGGACATGCGGAGCTTTCATGGATTCTGAACTGCTTCACATACATGGGCGAGTTAAACCGTATGACCCAGTTTAAAGACAAGTCTTTGAAGCATGCAGACAATATTAATGCGGGATTATTTACCTATCCGGTGCTGATGGCGGCGGATATCCTGCTTTACCAGGCAGACGTGGTTCCTGTGGGTGTGGACCAGATGCAGCATTTGGAGATTACCAGGGATATTGCGGAGAGGTTTAACAATATCTACGGAGATGTATTTACCATACCAGAGGCTTATATCGGCAAGGTAGGCGCCAAGATTATGAGTCTCCAGGACCCGACAAAGAAGATGTCAAAGTCTGACGAGAATCCCAATGCCAGCATTTACCTGATGGACACTCCGGATGTAATTATGCGCAAATGTAAACGTGCTGTGACGGATTCCGAGGCGCAGATTTTGTATCGTGACGAGCAGCCAGGAGTTAAGAACCTGATTGACATCTACAGCGCTTGCACCGGAAAGAAGCAAAATGACGTGGTTGCAGAATTCGACGGCAGGGGTTACGGTGATTTTAAGACGGCAGTTGGAGAAGCAGTGGTGTCTGTGCTTAAGCCTTTACAGGATGAGGTTGCAAGGCTTGAGAAGGATAAGGCATATATTGACGGAATTATTAAGAATAATGCAGAGAAAGCCCAGTATTTTGCAAATAAGACGCTTCGGAAGGTACAGAAGAAAATCGGATTTCCGGAACGGGTTCGATAGTCTGTAAGAAGTATTAATCTAAGAGAAAGGACAGAGTATGAGCATACAGACGAAAGGCCAGCAGAAATATTATGATTTTATAGAGGAGCGGGTGAAAAAGCTTCGGACAGGAATGATTGTATGGGGAAGTCTTCTGGCAGTTGCATTGATCGGGATGTTTTCAGACGTGTTGCTTGCGATTATTCTGGCTGCGGTCGGGGCTGCCCTTGCCATATTGAATTTAAAGTCCCAGAAAGCGCTGAATGAGAAGCTTAATGTGGTAGAGGACAGGGAGGAATTCTTCCGGCAGTTGGCTTCTTCGGACTTACTTGAGTTTAAAGCTGCACGTTTGATTATTATGAAAGATTATTTGCTGCAAATGAAGGAGGATGTTTTTATCTATCCCTTCTCTGAGATGGAGAAGGTGGAGGTAGGAATTCAGGGGAAGGTGGGTAAGACGTTGTTTCTAACGGACAGACAGGGAGCCCGCCATGAGATTATGTCCTGTATGAAGGATGACGGGAAGCAGGAGGAGTTTGATAAGGTTTACGGCGCATTGATTGAGCGTGTATAGGAGGTTACATCTATGCCAGATAGATTTAGAATACATGGTGATAATATCGTTGAATGTGAACGAATTGTCAATATAATATTAGCAGAAACGAACCCGTCTCGTATTGAAATATCACTTCTTTCGCCATCAACTATCGTTTACAATTTAAGTTTTGGATATTGCGGCTTTGAATTTTGGTGGCAGTTAGAGCTTCTTCCAGGATTTAATAAAGCTGGTCGTAAGCGATGGCAAAGGAATATATTTAACGCGCTTAAAGAGAGTGGAAGTTTTTTGGATGAAACACCAGATGCCATTGTAACCTGTGTAGATGGTGATATGGAAACTATCCTTTATGCCATAGAATTTTGTAGCGCTCTCCAAGCGGGAAATCAAGCGTGGCAAAGAAGCGGGCGAGCATTTTCTACTGGCCGTACAGGATGCCCCTATCTCTATATCGTAGATTTTGTAAAGTATGAGTTAGACCCTAGAACCCGTGAACGTATCGCGTTAAGATTTCCTAATCCAGCAGTTCCGTACAGTTATATAAACTTTTCAAAAGAAAGTGGTAATTTTGTAGCTCAAATCTATGTTCGCTCAGAAGAATTTGATAAATGCGAGGACTGTTTTTTGTATAACTTTGATGAAAACGATTTCGCTGAAGCTGAACTTCGTGCATACATAGTAAAACGAATGTGTGGATTTGATACTAGTAGTGAAGAAAATTCAATTTTACAAAAGAATCTTAATGTTGTTATGTTTTTGGCTAATCTCTCCAGACCAATTGCAAGTTTTACATCATCTCAATGGAAAAGATTATATACATATCAACAAGGAATCATCCAGTTTTCTATTGAAAACTCTGATTTCAACTATCATAAAATAGTAACAGCCAAAGGACATCATGGTAAATCCCCTGAATTTCTCAAACTGGTTGATGGCTGTAGTGTCGGATTAGCATCGAAAGATTTACCTTTTGGAATTATACCTGCAAATAAGCGAGATGTTTTCGCAAATGGGATTCAACGTATTTACCCTGAGTATGATTCAAATATAATTAGGCAAATTGGAGATACCAATTCTGATTTAATTCTTTGTATCATTAAGGGTTTCAAGCCTCGTGGTGATGATAACCGACCTGATAGAGGAATACTTCCTTTTGTGGCTATGCTATCTTCAACTAATATGGAAGTAATGACATATATTTATGGTCCAGTCATTGCAAATAATCTTGAGACTCTTATAAAGGCGCCGAAACGTTTGGCACATTCAAATGGATTTTGGAAATCAATACTTGCTTTAAGCAATTATATTGCTCTTGATGTTCCTGTCCTTTCCGGACAAAATGAGGATGCGCAAGTACTACTAAACACTTCTGATTTAAAGAAAGATTATACTGCCATTGCTACGAATAATAAAGGACTAACTCGAAATGTATTTTCCAGTTTTCCTCAAGAATTTCATGAAGATGATGTAGATACAGGTATCCATTTTATTTTTTCACATCTTCTTTCCTCGGTTTGTTTTGAGGGAATGTGTAATCCGCCTGGCGGGGATTGGAGTGGGCTTTCCGTATTATATAAAGATTATGAAGTACGATGGCTTTCATTGCCGCGTGTAAGCAAAGAAATAAATGGTAAACGTCCTGACCATGTCTTGGAATTATTTGGTGTTTTTGATAAACCGCTTCTTTTATCAATAGAATCAAAAGAACACTCTTTTGACTTGGAATATCATGTTGGCAACGGTCTCATAAATTATATTACTGGGCTAATGAATTATATTCCTAACGTAGAACGCAAGGTCTATCCGCAGGTGGAATGGTGGCATAAGACCGAAAAATCTGTTGATATTGATGATTTTGAAGTTATTTCTGCCGCTGCATACTTACGAGCTTCTGCGCAACCCAACCATATAGTATTTCAAAATTCAAATTGTGATATGCTTTTTATTATGGAACCTCAACAATATGGATGGAAAGTAGAAATTGTCCCCAATACCAGTAAATCATTAAAATTAAAATCCTTTATTAAGGATAAAATGTTTGAATTAAAATTTTGCAATATAGATATTCTTTAATTACCAATTTAAATACAATGATTCAAATACTTGGAGGTTTTGTTTGTTCATTACTTTCTTAAAACTTGAATTGCCGGATGGGATAAATTCATGCCTTTTGTATAAATCTTTGGGTAAATCAACGGTATAATTATCTTCGCCTCTAATTCCGTCAAACGAAAGCATATATTTTATTCCCTTACGGTTTAAAGATTCAAGATACGTAAGGAAAGTTTTATAATCTATACTACCATAATACCGACCCTTTGTATGAAAGTACGGAGGGTCTAAATATATTAAATCTCCTTCTTTTGCTTCCGATGTGGTTTCAAAATACTGCTGTGCTACGAATTTTGTATTTTGAATATGTTTAGACCAATCTTTAATTATCTTTTCTAAACTGTTTGGCGCGATGCCTGGCCTTGTATGATGCAATGAATTGTTAAATTCTCCATTTGCATTAAATCGAATCAATCCGTTGACACAGGTTCTTGATAGAAATAATAGATCTTCCGGCTTATGTTCACGATTAAATACATCTCTAATTTCGTAATAGACTGGATATCCTTCTTCTTGCAATCTACTCCAGCGGACTTTATATGCTTCTGCAAGCTCATCCGGATGATTCTTAATTTCATTCCACAAATCAATTAATGGAGTACAGATATCTCCACATACTGCGTTTAATGGGGTTATTGCATAGAGTATAGACCCTCCGCCTAAAAAGGGTTCAAAATACGTTCCGTAGTTTTCAGGCAGAAAAGTTTTGATCATATCTGCTTGGCTGCGCTTACTTCCGCTCCATTTTATAACAGGTTTAAACATGAGTATCCTCCGTTGGTTTATCAGCTTCAATTAAAATATCATTAGGATTAAGATCCAAAAAATCACATAAGCGAATAAAAGCTACAGATAATGGTGTCTTTCCATTTAAATAATCATATATTGTAGGTTTGGAGACTCCGGATTTTAGCGCCAACTCATTGATTGTTTTTATTTCTAAATCAATCATCCTTTTTCTAATCTCTTTCTCATTAATTATAAGTGTTTTCATAATGCAGAGGCACCTCCCGACATATTTAAACCTAATTTCCCCAAAGAATCTTCATTTTCTTTTGTATGAATTAAACGAGTTTCTGCCAACTTACAATATGATTCGTCCATTTCTATGCCAATATATTTTCTGCCGGTCATTTTTGCTGCTACACATTCACTTCCAGAGCCGGCAAAGGGGGTTAATACTATATCTTCTTCTTTTGAGGAGAGCTTAATCATTCTTTTTAATATTCTAATAGGTTTTTGGGTTGGATGTTTACCATACACAAGTTCAATTTTTCCTTTATTATTTGATATATCCCAAACTGTCCGCATTTGTTTGTCAGGAACTTTTAATCCATCATAGGAAAAATCTCCGGATTTTGAATATTCGTAATCAAAAAAGTACTCTCTTTTTTTACCACCCTTATTACACCAAAGAATCGTTTCATGGCTTGCTGTTAAGCGTCTGCCTGCGAGATTTGGAAAAGCATTTCTTTTATACCAAATAACCTCATTAATTATTTCAATTTCAAGCAGTTGACACATAACATTAATGATTCCGATGTTATGGTATGTGCCGAATATCCACATAGAACCTGTCGGTTTCAGAATCCTTTGAGTTTCTGATAGCCACTCGTTTGTAAAAGCCGTGTATGCTTTGAATGAATAATCATCCCATTCCTGCATGACTTTATTCCAATTTCCGCCCATACCCTTTAGTTCAACGCTATTATCCCATTTCCAAGCCCCGCCTTTTGAAAGATTATATGGTGGATCAGCAATAATTAAATCGATACAAGAGTCAGGCATTTTTTTCATTTCAGCCACACATTCGCTGTTGATAATTGTATTTAAAGGCAATTCAATCATAGCAATTCCTCCTTGTGCAAATAGTATATCATTCCATCTTTTTGTGGTCAATATATTTTGCCTTTTAGTTAAAAAAAATTTACTCAGTCCATCCAACTGAAGGGGATGAATTGCGGTGTACCTAAAGGGATATATCCAAATATAATTGAAGAATGTGTATCATCGACTTCGATGTGAAAAACTCCATAACGAAACCGATAATACACATTCTCACAATTTAATCATTTGTTTTTGTTCAACATAGTGTAACGTTGATGTTCTAAGATAAGGAGAGTCTAGTCGTCTTCCTCTCCCTGGATTGTATAAGTCTGTCTCTTTCTTGCCATCTCATCATTTTCCAGATATTCGTCGTAAGTGGTAATCTTGTCAATCAGCTTGCCGCCAGGAACAATCTCCATAATCCGGTTCGCCGTCGTCTGCACAATCTGATGGTCTCTGGATGAAAACAGAAGAACGCCTGGGAACTTAATCATACCGTTGTTCAGTGCGGTAATGGCTTCCATATCTAAATGGTTGGTGGGCTCGTCAAGAATCAGTACATTTGCACCGGAAATCATCATCTTGGACAGAAGGCAGCGAACCTTCTCACCTCCGGAGAGGACACGAACCTTTTTAACGCCGTCGTCGCCGGAGAACAGCATACGGCCCAGGAAGCCCCGTACATAGGTAACGTCTTTTTCTTCTGAATACTGGGTGAGCCACTCTACGATTGTTGCGTCATTTTCAAATTCATCGCCGCTGTCAAGCGGGAAATATGCCTGTGAGGTGGTGATTCCCCATTTGTAGGTTCCCTCGTCCGGCTCCATCTCGCCGGTCAGAATCTGGAAAAGGGTGGTCTTGGCAAGCTCGTTGCTTCCGACGAAAGCCACCTTGTCGTCGTGGTTCAGGGTAAATGTAAGGTTATCCAGAACCTTTTCCCCGTCAATGGTTTTGCTTAAGCCTTCTACAGAAAGGACTTCATTTCCAATCTCGCGGTTGGGGCGGAAATCAATATAAGGGTATTTACGGCTGGATGGCTGGATGTCGTCAAGCTGAATCTTCTCAAGAGCACGTTTCCTGGAGGTCGCCTGCTTGGATTTGGAGGCATTGGCGCTGAATCGGGAAATGAATTCCTGAAGCTCCTTAATCTTTTCTTCCTTTTTCTTATTGGCCTCCTTCATCTGACGGATGAGAAGCTGGCTTGATTCGTACCAGAAGTCGTAATTTCCAGCGTAAAGCTTAATCTTACCGTAGTCAATATCCGCAATCTGGGTACAGACCTTATTCAGAAAATAACGGTCATGGGATACCACGATTACTGTGTTGTCGAAATTAATCAAGAATTCCTCAAGCCACGCGATCGCATCCAAATCCAGGTGGTTGGTGGGCTCGTCCAGAAGAAGAATATCCGGATTGCCAAAAAGAGCCTGGGCAAGCAAAACCTTTACCTTCTCCGGACCGTTTAAATTCTGCATAATCTCGTAGTGCATCTCAGTTTGGATTCCAAGACCATTTAACAGAGTAGCAGCATCAGACTCCGCCTCCCACCCGTTCATGGCGGCGAATTCTCCTTCCAGCTCACTGGCCTTGATTCCATCCTCATCAGTGAAATCTTCTTTGGCGTAAATGGCTTCTTTTTCCTTCATAATCTCGTATAGTCTTGCATTTCCCATCATGACCGTGTCAAGAACAGGGTATTCATCATATTTAAAATGGTCCTGCTGCAGAAAGGAGAGCCGTTCCCCTGGGGTAATGGCAACCTCGCCTTTGCTTGGTTCAAGCTGGCCGGAGAGGATTTTGAGGAAAGTGGACTTTCCGGCGCCATTGGCGCCAATCAGACCGTAGCAGTTTCCTTCGGTAAATTTGATATTTACGTCTTCAAACAGGGCCTTTTTCCCTACGCGTAATGTAACATTGCTTGTACTGATCATAGTAAATCATACTCCTTATTATTTGAATCTTATTTTTGTTTCAGTTAAAGGTATACCAAGGTATACCTTGCATATCTTACCAAATAAAGAAGGAAATAGCAAGGTTTTTCAAGTATTCCCTGTACTAGATGTTGAAATGGGTATATAATAGCAGATGAGAAAGCGGGGTTTTAATTATGGTAAATGCAACAATGGTATTAGAGGGCGGCTCCACCAGAGGGGTGTTCACTTCTGGGGTGCTGGATTATCTAATGGAGAAGGGAGTGTATACGTCCCATGTGGTGGGCGTGTCTGCCGGCGCCTGTAACGGTGTGGATTATGTTTCGAGACAGATTGGAAGGACCAGGGACTGCATGATTCACAAGGAGAGAGAATACTGTTATTATTACGGATTCCGAAAATTTATCAGGGAAAAGAGTCTGATGGATATGGACATGATTTTCGACCGGTATCCTAACGAGTTCTTTCCATTTGATTATGATACCTATTTTACCTCTGAGATGGAGTGTGAGATGGTTACAACCAACTGTGAGACAGGGCAGGCGGAATATATGACGGAGAGACATTCAAAAGAGCGGCTTATGAAGGTCTGCCGTGCATCCTGCAGTATGCCATTGGTTTCTCCAATCGTAAATGTGGACGGCGTACCATATCTGGACGGAGGACTTGCAGACTCTATTCCAGTCAGGCGGGCCATTGAGATTGGGAATAAGAAGATTATCGTAGTACTGACCAGGAATCCGGGTTATAGAAAGAAGCCCACGTCCCATGCTGTGGCGGATTTGTACCGCAGGGCGTATCGAAAGTATCCGGAGTTGGTGCGTGTAACGGTGAGACGGAATTATGAGTATAATCGGCAGATTCGGCAGGTGGAGAGACTTTCGCGGGAGGGGAAGATATTCGTATTCTCGCCAAGGATTCCTACGGTTTCCAGGGTTGAGAAGGATTATGATGCGTTGCTGCATTTCTACGAGCATGGATATCAGCAGGCCAGACGGAGATATTCAGAGCTTGAAGCGTATCTGGAGAGATAAGGAGGAAAGAGCATGAATCTATTTGAACATCAGATATCTACAAGGGAAGCACAGCAGATGGCGAAGGTGACGGATATGATTCGCCAGGATGTTGCGAAAAGCGGGGTGAAGGAGGGAATCGTGATTGTGTATTCCCCTCATACCACGGCAGGATTTACGATTAATGAGAATGCTGACCCAGACGTGGTGCATGATATGTTGTGCGGGCTGGAGGAAGCTTTTCCCACACGGAGGGAGTATTATCAGCACATGGAAGGGAATTCTCATGCGCATATTAAGACAAGTTATGTGGGGCCCTCACAGACAGTGCTTCTCCATGAGGGGGAATTGGTGCTTGGAATCTGGCAGGATGTGTATTTCTGTGAGTTTGACGGGCCGAGGAACCGGAGATTTTATGTGAAGGTGATGGAAGGATAAGAAATGTCAAAGGTTCTGGCTCCATAACCCAAAATGAGATACGTAAGATGCTTGAAGAACTTTCCAGAACAGGTAATGTACAGGTTCAAGAACTAGATGAAGATGAAAAAGAGTCCGGTCTATTCAGTATTGAAAATTTTTTGAAAGAACGATAAGAGCATCAGGGCTGCTGCATTAAGCATATTTACGCTTAATACAGCAGCCTCGTGTTTTTATATGGATTTACCCTTTCCAAATCCTGCACTGTTCAATTCGTTTCCCATTATCCCCCTGCTTTTCGTCATAAGCAAACTGGTTCAAAAGCTGGCAGGGGAACTTGTCGCAGCTTCCGCAATGCTTGTGGGGCTTTGCCTCACAACAAGATTTCAGCGGACAGCTATCGCCCCAAAATGGTTTTTCAATATGAACGCACCCTGCGCAGTTCATCTGTTCACGATAGGCGCACTGGCTGCATAGAAGCCCGCATCTTGATTCAATCTCCGACGTTTCCTTTAAGCCCACATAAATGTGGATTTCCGCGTTATCCATGCTGTCATCCTGGTATTCCTCGAAATCACATTTGAAGGTTCTGGGAAGATTCATCTGCCAGATTTCCTGCCATGCCGATGCAACTGCCTGTACCATGTCCCCATGAATAATAAACTTCGCATACCTGCCGGCCGGAATGCGGCAGACGGTATATTCTCCCTCCTTGGGCTCTTTTGCAGTCTCACAGGCTACGATTGTAGTGTAGTCATTTTTCTCATCACCCTCATAATCCGTATAGATTCCAAGGGCCTTCATGTTGGTCTTTTCCGGAATAGAAGCATAGATTCCCTCATTATAAAAACGATTCCAAAGCCCGCCAATCACGGCTCCCATGTCAGGAGACAGATTGTTGGTTCGGGCAGAGACGCCCACGGCGATTTTTTCCTGTAATGTTACAATTTCATACTTCATATTATAGATACTCCTTTTCTTTTGATGGGAATATTCTATCAAAGCAATTGTGACAACTGTGTGTCATGATTCAAAAAATAGGTTGACGAAAACCAATACCTAATATATAATTTATTTATATAAAGAGTTTATATAAATAAATTATATAAATGCTTCAGATAGTCAATAACGATATCTGTATTACAGAGAATAAAAAGGAGAAGCATCATGCCAAAACAAAGAATCACAAAAGAAATGGTGGTCAATGCAGCTTTCGACATAGCAAGAAGCAGCGGTATGGAGAAGGTTCTGGTTAAAAATATCGCGGACAAAATAGGATGCTCTGTTCAGCCCATTTACAGCTATTGCAAAAATATGGAGGGGTTGCGTCAGGATGTGGCAGATCAGGTCAGACATTTTATAAAGCAATATTTGGCGGCGCATATTGATAAAAGCAACCTGTTTTCCAGTACAGGCAAGGCGTACATTCAGTTGGCAAAAGAAGAACCATATCTGTTTAAGATATTTATTCTGCACCAGAGGAAGGGGATATCTTCGCTAAAGGATTTATATGAGAGAGAAGCCAATCCACAGGTAGCAATAGCCATTGCAAAAGAATTGGGGGTTAGCGTTTCACAGGCAAGACAGTTACATCTGAATATGCTGATTTATACCATTGGTATCGGCGCCATTTTTTCAGTGACCACACCAGGAATTTCAGCGGACGAGATATACACACAGCAGGAGAGGGCGTATGAGGCATTTTTAAAACAGGCGTTGGAGACAATAGATTTTGCGGAAAGGAATTTAATATGAAAACAGGAGTGATTATCTATCAATCGAAATATGGGGCGACACAGAAGTATGCAGATTGGCTGCGTGAAATGACAGGGTTTGACTGTGTAAAAACACAGAAAGCGGTGTTGGAGGAGGTGACAAAGTACCAGACCATCATCCTTTGCGGCGGAATCTATGGGTCAGGCATAGCGGGACTTAAGTTTTTGAAAAAGAATATCGGCAGGTTAAGAGGCAGGAAAATCGCCATTCTATGCGTGGGCGCTTCCCCCTATGATAAGAATGCATTTGAAGAATTAAAAAAGCACAATCTGAAAAATGAGTTGGAGAATATTCCTCTCTTTTACGGACGGGGCCAATGGAAGCTGAATCAAATGACCTTCGTGGACAGGACATTATGTACCATGCTTAAGAAGTCTATCGCAAAAAAAGATCCCAGTACATACGAACCATGGATGGCAGGACTTATGAGTGCGGTAGGCCCAAATGAAGACTGGACGGATAAAAAATATTTGGCTCCATTGCTTGAATATGTTAAAATGTAAAAAGTAAAACTTGGGGGATCGGGAGGAAGCAGATGGAATACATACCAGCGAAAACAATCGTAACGAAGGTTAAGGCTCCAGGAAATTGGTTTGGTATTGACTATAATATGAACATTTACAAAGGCTGCTGCCATGGCTGTATTTATTGTGACAGCCGTTCCGACTGTTACGGTGTGGAGGATTTTGACAGGGTGCGCGCCAAGGAGGATGCATTAAAGATTATTCGGGATGACCTGCGCAGGAAAACCAGAACCGGCGTGGTGGGAACCGGTGCAATGAGCGACCCCTATAATCCTTTTGAAAAAGAACTTATGCTTTCCCGCCACGCACTGGAGCTGTGTGATGCATTTGAATTCGGCGCTGCCATTGCAACGAAAAGCTCTCTGCTGGAGAGGGACATGGATATTCTGCAAAGTATTGGTGAGCATTCGCCTGTACTTTTAAAGATTACGGTGACAACCTCTGATGATGAACTGGCGGCAAAGATTGAACCCTTTGTTTCCCGTCCAACAGAACGGTTCCGCCTGATTGAGAAGCTATCGAAAGCAGGACTTTACACAGGAGTCCTGCTCATGCCTGTCCTTCCTTTTATTGAGGATAATGAGGAAAACATTGGAGAGATAATCCGAAAGAGCGAGAACGCAGGCGCAAGATTTATCTATCCTGGATTTGGCATGACTCTTAGGGGAAATCAGAGGGCCTGGTACTATCAGAAACTAGATGAATTATTTAAAGGAGAAGGTTTACCAGAAGCCTATCAGAAGAAATACGGGGGATACTATGAGTGTACCAGCCCACAGGCCAGAAGGCTGTGGGGGTATTTCTCACAGGAGTGTGAAAAGAGACATATTTTATACCGCATGGAGGATATCATCAGCCAGTATAAAAGGCCATACAGAGTTGAGCAGATGACATTGCCGTTTTAAGGTGTCAATCCCTTTTTCTTTCATATCCCTGCATACAAAATCATGACAACTCCTCCAGCATTTCTCGAACAGTTTTGTGGGTGCATGGGTGATGCTTGTAAGGCGCAATCTCATGAAGGGGCTTCAACACAAATTCCCTTCGGTGCATATCCACATGGGGAATGCACAGGTCGTCATCCTCCAGAATCAGATTATCATAGAAGATAATATCCAAATCCAGAGTCCTTGGTCCCCAATGGATTATACGCTCTCTTTTGGCCTCGTGTTCGATTCGGTGCAGCACCTCCAGCAATTCACGCGGGGGCAGCAGGGTACGAAGCTTTAAGCACCCGTTTAGGAAATCATCCTGGTCCGTAACGCCGTAAGGCTTTGTTGAAAGGAAGGATGATACCTGAATGACTTCGCAGGAGGGGGTTGTATGAAGGGCATTTACCGCCTGTTTTAGAAAATTTTCCTTGTCACCCATATTAGAACCAAGGGCAATGTAGGCTGTGTGCCATCCCCGTTCAATTTCTACCGACACAGTTTCCAGAGGAAGGCCCACAGGAGCCCAGGGCTTTTTAAGCTTCAGGCAGACCTTCTTAAGACGAGGGGTCTGAAGCAGGAGAGTTTCTGCCAGGCTTTCCGCAGCACACTCCAACAGCTTAAATGTGTGTGTGGTAAGAAAATGCTCGATTTGCCGGCTGAGTTCTCCATAGTCGATGGATGAAGACAGTTCGTCCGTCTTTCCGGCAGCTCTTGTATCTGTGTACAGGTGGGCGGTTATAATGAATTTTTGTCCCAGGGCATTTTCTTCAGGAAATACGCCATGGTGGGCGAACACCTCCAGGTTTTTAATCGTAATCTTATCCATAGGCTCTCCTTCCCATTATTGCCTCTGTCATCTGGATTGCCCTGCGGTTTGCCTTCACGTCATGGACACGCACAAAAGAACATCCATTCATCATTCCATAGACGGTGGTGGCAAGAGTTCCTTCTTCTCTTTGGTCTGAGGGAAGGTCAAGGGTCAGACCGATAACGGATTTGCGGGAGGTTCCCAGAAGAACCGGATATCCAAGGTCCTGCATCCTGCCCACATGCCGGAGGATTTCCAGATTCAGCTCATAGGTTTTTCCAAATCCGACTCCAGGGTCCAGAATAATCTTCTCATCCCCAATCCCAGAAGCTTTTGCAATCCGGATACAATCCCTCATATCCTCCATAAAATCTATTAGGAAATCCTGGTAAACAGGCTCTTTGCGATTGTGCATCAGACAGCAGGCTGCGCCGTAATCTGCAACGAGCCCTGCCATAGAGGAATCATATTTCAGTCCCCAGATATCGTTGACAAGGTCAACGCCCCCTTGGAGGGCGGCTCTGGCTACGGAACTTTTGTAGGTGTCAATAGAAATTGGAATGTCAAATTCCTGTTTTAGTTTTTCAATCACAGGTACAGTGCGCTCAATTTCTTCTTCTTCGGTAATCTGAGCGTGGCCAGGGCGTGTGGATTCACCGCCTATATCCAGAATATCCGCCCCGTCGTCTATCATTTCCTGCGCATGCTTTAATGCGGCGTCCACAGAAAGGTATCTGCCTCCGTCAGAAAAGGAGTCGGGTGTGACATTCAGGATTCCCATGATGTAAGTGTGATTTTTTGTGTCAAATTCTTTTTTTCCTATAATCATAATCGAATCTCCATATTCTTCTTTTCAATACTCCAGTTACATTCTGCCTGTGAAGGACAGGCAAAGCAGGCCCGCGACAGCTTATCGCCTTGATACAGGAGAGCCTCCAGGGGCTCTGGGTTATCCCGCAGCCGCCTGTGTCCAAGGATTGCTGTGAGAATCTGATGTTTTTCTGCTTCGGTATATGCAATATCCTTTGGCATATCTGCAAGAATCTGAGCCGCCAGAGCTTCGCCTGCAGATTCGTGGGGAATTCCTTCCTCATACTGCCTGCTTTTGCCAATATCGTGGAGAAGAGCCGCCCCATAGATTAGCTCGCGGTCAAGCCCTAAGTTCATTTCCAGATTCAGGATATAAGCGATTCTGGCAACATCCAGAAGGTGGTCCATCTGATGGCAGCAGAACGTACGCGCCTTCTCAAACTCCTTAAGCTTTTGGTAGGAGGAACGGTAGAGAGGGTGGTTTTGTATAAAATTTAGTTTTTTATTATCAGGTAATTTTGCCATAAGATGATTCCATCCTTCAAATATTGTACTGTTAATTTTGTTTCAGTAATCGGAAAAAACGCTCCTCAAGCAAAGGGTCAGTCTCAAAAACACCCCGCCGCGCCAGCGTCACGGTCTGACTACCAGGCTTTTTAATCCCGCGCATGGTCATGCACATATGCTCTGCCTTAACCATTACCAATACGCCTTGGGGCTTCATATGCTCCATGAGCGCATCAGCGATTTGTTCGGTCAACTGCTCCTGGAGCTGCAGCCGCCTTGCAAACACTTCCACTGTTCGGGCAAGTTTGCTTAAGCCCACCACCTTACCATTAGGGATGTAGGCAATATGCACTTTCCCGAAGAAGGGCAGCATATGATGTTCGCAGACGGAATGGAAGGCGATATCCTTCTCAAGCACCATCTCACTGTTGTCTACATGGAAGGTTCGGCTCAAGTGTTCGCCCGCATCCTCCTCCATACCGGAAAAGAGCTCAGTATACATTCTAGCGATACGGTCCGGCGTGTCAATAAGCCCTTCGCGGGTTATGTCTTCGCCGATTCCTTCCAATAAAAGACAGATTCCCTGTCGGATTTTGTTTTGATCTATCATAATTTTCTATCCTTTTAATCATATTTTTGAACTGACAATAATTAATGATATCTCATGTAGAGATTCGTTTAAAGCTCGTCATTACCTGGCCAAGATAAGAGAGGGAGCCAAAAGCAAGGATTACATCCTCCTTTCTGGCGTTTATCAGGGCCTTCTTTACCCCAATTTCTACCGTCTCTTCAGCTTGAATAGGAATACCCTTTGGGCAATGTCGTTCCATTACCTTAGCAAGCTTGGCAGCCGGAAGCGTGCGGTCTGTATCTGGAAGATTCACGGTATGGACTGATTTTGCCAGAGGAGCCATGATTTCAGCGATTTTCTCATACTCCTTATCCCGAAAAACTCCCATGATATAGATAAAATGTTTATTTGGAAAATAGATTTCCAGAGACTCCCGAAGCCTCTTTACTGCATCTTCATTGTGGGCCCCGTCTATGAAGAAGAAGGGTTTTTCTCTAAGACAGGTGAAGCGGCCGGGCCAGACGGTTTCTCTTAGGCCCTCTCGGATTGCATCACTGGTGATGTAATAGCCCAGTGTCCGAAGTGTAAAAATGGTTTCCAGCGCCGTAACCACATTCCCCGTCTGATGCCGCCCGGCAAGGGGACAGAAAACATCTGTCATCTCTTTATAAGAAAGAACTTGTCCCTGACAGCCATCTTCAATGAGTATTACCTGGTTTTCATCGGCAGTTACAAAAGGACAGCCCTGTGTTTCTGCCTGTTTTCTCAATATCTGCGTCACCTCTGGCTGCTGGCTTGAGGCAACCACCTGACAGCCTGGTTTGATGATACCCGATTTTACGGCGGCAATTTTTTCCAGAGAGTTTCCGAGAATCCCCAGATGATCCCGACTGATGGAGGTGAACACGGAAATGAGGGTGTTCGTAATAATATTGGTGGCGTCTGTGGCGCCGCCAAGGCCGCACTCCAGCACAACAAGGTCACAGCTTTGTTCTTTAAAATATAAAAAAGCTATTGCAGTCTCCATCTCGAATACAGTCGGGCTCGTCTCACCGGCTGCCTCCATACGGGCAATAGCTTTCTGGACTAATGTAGTCAGTCTGGCAAATGTGTCTTCTGGTATCCATTGAGCGTCTACCTGAATCCGTTCCAGATAGGAAATCACTGTCGGCGAGAGATATCGTCCTACCCTGTAGCCTGCTTTGCTTAATATTGTGGAGGTGTATGCAAGTACAGAGCCTTTGCCGTTGGTTCCGGCAAGATGTATGAACTTAAGGTCATCCTGCGGATTCCCAAGTTCCCGCAACAGCTTGCGAATCGTACCCAGACCAAGTACACTTCCGTATTTCGACGCTTTGTCCAAATATACCCTTGCTTCTTTATAGGTCACGTTCTTGTTTCCTTTCGTTTGTATTTTTCGTCGATGTTAATCATATCACTAAAATGGGATTCCCACAAGAGAATTTGGAAAATATCATGCCTTTTTGGACAAGGCTCCCCCATCCCAAGGGGATAAAAAATGGTCTCTTTTTGTCAAATTTTAGCAAAAAATTAACATGATAAGCAAGCGAAGTTATGATAAAATGAAGGGTAATAATTTGTAATTGTGGAGGAAATTTTATGTTACAAAAGGAAAAGAAGGCTAAGGCGTTCCATTCCGGCAAAAGTAAAAGCCTTAGCAAAAAGATTATTTCAAAAATGGCATTGATCGTTGTAGCAGTCTTTTTGCTGACCGTTCTGACATCCGCCATGCTTGCTGCAAATTCTTTGATTCATGTGAACAGAGAAAAGCTGTCGGCGGTTGCCTATGAAAATGCATTTCTGGTGGTCAATGACATTGAAAATGCCTATGGAAAAGTAGTAGGCTTTGCCGGTTCCCTGCGGAACATTTCCACTCTGCCCCCAAATGAACAGAGGGGCGCTATTGATACTGCCTTAGTTGGGCTTCTGGAGGAGGGGGATGGCTTCCCAACAGGATTTGCTTATTTTGAGCAGAATGTGATTGCAGATGCTAATGGACAGCCATACAGCGTCCATGGGAAGGATATTGCCTATGAGTCTGTCGTCTATCCCAATGAGGACAAGACAGGGTATGTATTCGAGAAGCATGAGGATGCATTTGATAATTATGAAAAAGATTATTATATGCAGATTAAGGAGACGAAAGAGCCATATATTATGGATCCCTATGTATACGAGCTGATGGGAAAGAATATTATGATGATCAGCATCATTGCACCGCTGTGGGATGCCGAAGGGCAGTTCTTTGGCGTGTCCGGCGTTGATGTGGGATTGGATAATATGCAGGAGAACATGCTGGTGAGCACGGATTATGATTCCGCCCACCTGGTTGCTCTGGCAGAAGACGGGACGATACTGATAGATTCTGCAAATGCCGATAAAGTGGGCAAGACAGCCTCAGAAGCAGGGTACTCCCAGATGGCGGAGGATGCAAAGGAAGTTCAGGCTATGCCGGAAGGCGAGAATATGAACAGCAATTCCGTGATAAAAGAAACTACGAATTTCAGCAGCGGAAAGAAGGGAATCTCTGTTGCCATTCCGCTGACGGTAAATGATAAGACCCGTTGGACGCTGCATCTGACTGTGGACACAATCGAGTTCTATGGGCCGATTATCAAAGATGCAGGGAAGCTGACCCTTATGGTTACGCTTCTTGGCTTTATACTGTTGATTGCGGTAAACAGCATCATCAAGAGATCCTTAGGTCCCATCCGGCAGATTGCCAATGGAGCCGCCAGGCTGGAGGCGGGAGATCTGAACATACATATAGATATCCAGTCCGACGACGAGCTGGGACGACTTTCACAGGCGTTTAATCATATCAGCGCCACCATGAGCAATTATGTGGAGGATATCTCCGGACTGCTTTCACAGATGGCGGACAATAATATGGATATTACGATGAGACAGAAATATATTGGTGATTTTATCCCGATTCAGGTGTCTATCGAGAAGATCTCCCAGTCGCTTAACGACACGCTGCACCAGATTGTGCTGTCGGCAAATGAGGTGTCCTCAAGCTCAGATAATGTGTCCTCCGGCGCACAGGTGCTTTCAGAAGGCGCGGCTGAGCAGACGTCAGCCATTGAACAGTTGGCTGCATCCATTGAGAGCTTGTCAAAAGATGTGGCGGCAAATGCCAACGATGCGCGTACTGCCAATATCACTGTTTCGGAGGTGGGCAGGAACATTGAAGAAAGCAACAAGGAGATGGAGCAGTTAATCCGTGCAATGTCAGAGATCAGCCGATCTTCCGTTGAGATTGAGAAGATTGTTAAGGCTATCGAGGATATTGCGGAACAGACCAATCTTCTTTCGCTGAATGCTTCAGTGGAGGCGTCCAGAGCAGGTGTGGCAGGAAAAGGTTTTGCTGTTGTGGCAAATGAGATTAGAGGGCTTGCTACAAGGAGTGCAGAGGCTGTCAACCAGACGGCAGCTCTAATCGCAACCTCTCAGCAGGCAGTAAAAAACGGTATGGGTATTACGGATAATACGGCCAAGTCCCTTGCAGCAGTAGTGGAGGGTTCGGAGACGATCTTAAGCTTTATGGATAAGATCAGCAGCGCTTCCCAGAATCAGAAGAACGTGCTGGAAGAACTTACTAAGAATGTAGAGTTGATTAGTAAGGTGGTTCAGTCCAATTCTTCTTATGCCCAGAACAGCGCCTCCACCAGTGTAAAATTGTCACACCAGTCCAAGCGTCTGCATGAACTGGTGAACCGGTTCCGTTTGAAACGGATGTAGGGTAATTGTTAAAATTATCTGATACAGAAGCCTTGGGAATTGATTAGAGATATTAAACGAAGAAAGTAAAATACAAGATATGGCAGAATCCAGTTGTAAGAACATGTCATATCTTGTATTTTTTATGACCAAGCGTACGCCAAAATACATGCCATGGAATACCTATGTGACAGACTTGTTTCTAAAACCTATTTCTTCATATAAGAAGAAACCATCCGTACCATCCCTTCAATCTGGTCCTGTTCTTCCTTGGACTTTCCGTCCTTAAGGACTGAGAGTACCAGCGAGAATTCATCCGGCGTAAACTGTATCCCCTTCTTGTTGGCATTGGTAATCAGGGCCATCATAATCGGAGCAAGGGATTTCCCGCTTTTGCCCTGGGTTTGTGCGGCGGCGGTGCGGATTAATTCCATTTTAATCGGGTCCATATTCTGCATATCTGGGTGATTCATCCATTCATTCATTTTTTGTGTCTCCTTTCTGGCTGCCCGTATCGGGCGAATTGTTTTCATTTTCAAATTCCTGTTCAAACATCGTATTGTACATCTCAAACATCTCCTGCTGTTCGGGGCTTAACATGCCCTTCATCATGTCCATCGGGTTAAACGAGTCAAAACCCTGGGATGACGAATCAGAAGCATCGTCTGACATAGACTGCATACCTCGTACCATTTCCATCATATTCATCATGCTTGACATTTGTTCCATCATTTCCTTTTCAGCCGGACCCATATATGGTTTTAATCCCTCCAGTATGTTGGCAGGAGAGGAGGAAAATCCCTGGAAATATTCCATGGTGTGGCGCAGCTCCAGAAATTTTATGTAGATTCCGAAGAAACGCTGCACAGAAGGAGGAGTGTATGGAAGCATGAGTTTTAACGTGTATAGAAAAGGCGGTGTCACCAGATTGTCGAATGGTGTCATTGGTTTCGGCGGATTTTGTTCCATAGGCACTCCTTATCATAACGTTGTAAATATATATGACAGCAGAATGGATTTTATGAGATATGGGAAAACTAAATCTTAAGCATTTCATATATTATTAGGGAAATATATGTTTAGGAAGGAAAAGGGATATGAATAGAAAGTTGATTATTGATGGAAACGCCGTTTACGAGATTGATGAAGCATGCATGTTGAAAAAACAGTTAGAGGAAGAAAAGGAGAAGGACCAGGACAGGATGAAAAACCAGGAAACAGAAGGGTATCAGATGAAGGAGAGCAAATAATATGAAAAGAGGCGGAGTGTTTTACTCCGCCCCATTTTAAGCTTTACGGAATTAGCATCCGCAGTCAAAGCCGCCGCATCCGCCGCTGCCAAAGCCGCCGCAGCAGAAGAGCAGAAGGATGATCCACAGACAACTATCATTGCCGCAACCGCCGCCAAAGTTGCTGCCGCATCCGCCACAGCAGAAGAGCAGAAGGATGATCCACAGGCAGCTATTGTTGCCAAAGCCGCAGCCACACTCTCCACCTCTACCTACATTTGACTCACAGCCACATCCACAGTTTGTAGCACTTAAATCGCTCATATTGAAATCCTCCATTTATGATGTTTACAGTACATAATATGCGAGGGGTATAGATGTGTGAAAAAGAAAATCAAAATTTTACCAGACGTTTTATGGAGTGCTGGTAATGGTAGGTATTTTTCTGGAGTTTCAGCTTATCCAGTGCGGAAATGTTCTCCTTGGCGTACTCGTCATATAGGGTCAGCAGGTAGGAGACGGTATAATTCCTGTGCTGGAACCACGTGAACAAAAGCCAGTTCATAATATCCGGATACCAGTACCTCTCTGGAATGGATGAATTCCGCAGGAGAACCACATGGGTAAGGGCTTCTGTGGATAACCGAGTCAGTTCTTCGGAATAGTTCTTATCCCGAAACAGTGGGGCGCTTTTCTGGATGATATCAAACAGTGCGTTGGATGCCTTCCAGTAGGCCACGAAGTCGGGAAGGGAGTCGTCGTCATCTTCCATATGATGAAGGTCAAAGGTCTGCATGACGGGACGCTTGCGGGTATGGGACCAGTCGTACTCAGAGCGTTTGTCTGGATTAGACAGAACGCGGTAGGCCTCTAAGATTTCCTGCATCTTCTCAGTGGTGTCGATACCGTTCTTAATGTTGACGTCCGGATGGAACCGCTTTGCCAGTTCATTCTTGGCTGCGGTAATGTCTTCTAATGAAGCTTTTTCTGAGACGCCTAATATATCGTAATAATTTTTATCTTCCATTATATCCTCCTGTTGCTAATATATGGACATAAACATTATTATCTTACGACAATCTTACAAAGAAATCAATTATAAATTTTACGGTTTTTCACAGGATTAGCATGAAGCGAATATTCTGGTAAAAAAGGGTTTTTTTCAATGAATAGAGTAAAACAGCAGATTCACTATCGTTGTGCCGATACAATGCAGGGAAATATTAAGGGGCAAAACGTAACGGCTGCCATCCTAGATACAGGAATGGCGGCCCATCCCGACCTGAACGGCAGAATTCTTGCGTTTTACGACTGTGTCAACAGGCGGCATGGAATGTACGACGACAGCGGGCATGGAACCCATGTGGGAGGGATTCTTGCGGGGGACGGCAGGCTGTCAAAGGGGGCGTATGGAGGGATAGCGCCAAAGGCAGAGCTTGTTATCGTTAAGGTCCTGGATTCCAAAGGGGAGGGAAGCGTCGAGCAGATTCTTAAGGGAATCCAGTGGATAGAGGATAATCATGAGCATTATAACATTCGGGTTGCCAATGTGTCTGTGGGTGCGAAAAAGGGGCTGGATGAAAAAAAGGAGAGGGATTTGATTGAGGCTGTGGAGGTATTGTGGGATCTGGGAATCACGGTTGTGGTATCTGCGGGGAATCAGGGGCCAGAGTCGGGCAGTATAGCAGTTCCTGGCAACAGCCGGAAAGTCATAACCGTGGGTGCGCTGGATGAGCCAGGGGTGAAGGACGGATGTTCAGGCGTCGGCCCTACGGATTATTGTATTGTAAAACCTGAGCTGGTAGCACCAGGGTATCATGTATCGTCTTGTAACAGCCGATATTTTAAGACAAAGATTCCTTATGTCAGGAAAAGCGGAACATCCATGGCGACTCCTGTGGTATCCGGCGCAGCGGCTCTTTTTCTGTCGAAATATCCACAGGCTAAGAATGTTGATGTGAAGCTTAAGCTTCGGGAAGCCTGTGAGTGTGAAGAAGAGGCGCGCCAGGGATGGGGATGCCTTCGGATTGACCGGTTGTTGGAATAAAAATGGAGGTGTCAAGAAAAAATACTTGACACCTCCATTTTTTTGTTGTATGATAGCACAGGTGATGAAAGTGGATAAGATTCTGGAACAGTCATTACTGTTTGATTTTTATGGTGAATTGCTGACAGAACACCAAAAGGAGATTTATGAGCGTTTTATTGCGGAGGATTTGTCGCTGGGCGAGATTGCCGAGGAAGCGGGCATCAGCCGACAGGGAGTTCATGATCTGATTAAAAGGTGTAATCAGACACTGAGAGGATATGAGGAGAAGCTGCACTTGCTCGAAAAATTTCTAGCAGTAAAAGAGAAGGTAGAGAGAATCGAGCAGCTTTTAGATCAATATAATGAAGAAGATGCAGAAGAACTGGTTCGCAATATCCGGAAGATATCCGGTGAGATTATAGAGGAGTTGTAGTATGGCATTTGACAGTCTGACAGAAAAGCTTCAGAATATATTTAAGAATCTGAGGAGTAAGGGACGTCTCACTGAGGATGACGTGAAAGAGGCTCTGAAGGAGATTAAGCGGGCGCTGCTTGCGGCGGACGTGAATTTTAAGGTGGTAAAGGATTTTGTCAAGAGTGTCCAGGAGAGGGCGGTAGGGCAGGACGTTATGAACGGGCTGAACCCTGGGCAGATGGTTATCAAGATTGTAAATGAAGAACTGGTTAAGCTGATGGGGTCAGAGACTACGGAGATAAAGCTTCAGCCAGGAAGCGCCATTACAGTCATTATGATGGCCGGTCTTCAGGGCGCTGGTAAGACCACCACAACTGCCAAGCTGGCAGGCAAATTTAAATTAAAGGGCAAGAAGCCGCTTCTGGCTGCATGTGACGTGTACAGGCCGGCGGCGATCAAGCAGCTTCAGGTGAATGGTGAGAAACAGGGCGTGGAAGTGTTTTCTATGGGAGAGAACCATAAGCCGGCCGACATTGCCAAAGCTGCCCTTGAGCATGCCCAGAAGAACGGGAATAACATTGTGATTCTGGATACCGCAGGGCGTCTTCATATTGACGAAGATATGATGGAGGAGCTTCAGGAGATAAAGAATACGGTGACGGTTCACCAGACGATTCTGGTTATTGACGCCATGACAGGACAGGATGCTGTAAACGTGGCAAAGGAATTTCACGAGAAGGCGGGGATTGACGGGGTTATCGTCACGAAGCTGGACGGTGATACCAGAGGCGGTGCGGCGTTATCGGTCAAAGCCGTTACAGGAAAGCCGATTCTATATGTTGGTATGGGAGAGAAGCTGTCTGACTTAGAGCAGTTCTATCCAGACAGAATGGCGTCCCGTATCCTGGGAATGGGCGATGTGCTGACGTTGATTGAGAAGGCGGAGGCTGAGATTGACGAAGAAAAAGCGAAGCAGATGGCCCAGAAGATGAAGAAGAACCAGTTTGACTTCGAGGACTATCTGGAGAGCATGAGCCAGATGAAGAACATGGGCGGGATTGGCAGCATCATGAGTATGATGCCTGGTCTTGGCGGCATGGGAGGCATGGGCCGGATGAAGGGCATAGATGAAGAACAGACTGCCCAGGCGGAGAAAAGTATGGCGAGGATGGAAGCGATGATCTATTCTATGACGCCGGAGGAGAGAAGGAATCCTGACCTTTTGAATCCGTCGAGAAAGCACAGAATTGCCAGAGGCGCAGGTGTGGATATCAGTGAGGTCAATCGTATGGTGAAGCAGTTCGCTGAGATGAAAAAGCTCATGAAGATGGTGGGCAAAGGCGGCAGGAAAGGAAAGCTCCGTCTGCCGTTCTGACATAAGAGTCCTGTCAGTTGGCAAAAAGTGCGAGGGCAGGGAGAGGATATAACCGCGCGCAGCGCGTTATATAGATACAAAAAGTATATTTTATGGAGGTAGAATACAATGGCAGTAAAGATCAGATTAAGAAGAATGGGACAGAAAAAGGCTCCTTTTTATAGAATTATTGTAGCTGATTCAAGGTCCCCAAGAGACGGCAAGTTTATTGATGAGATTGGTACTTATGATCCGAATTGTGATCCGAGTGCGATTCATGTTGACGAGGAAGCAGCAAAGAAATGGCTGAATAATGGCGCACAGCCAACAGAAGTTGTAAGCAAGATCTTCAAGATTGCAGGAATTGAAAAATAAATCATAACTGTTAAATCTTATTATTGAGGAGCTTGATTATGAAAGAGTTGGTTGAAGTCATTACGAAAGCTTTGGTTGATGATCCTGACAGCGTTGTTGTGACCGAGAGGGAAGAAAAAAAGACAATCGTTCTGGAGGTACACGTGGCTGATTCCGATATGGGAAAGGTTATCGGAAAGCAAGGACGCATTGCCAAGGCAATCCGCTCGGTTGTGAAGGCTGCGGCCGCAAAAGAGGATAAGAAAGTTATCGTTGATATTATGGATTAAGGTAATGTATGCCTATTTTAAATGGGGACAGACGCAAGATATTGTGCTCTGTCCTTATTTGTCCGACAAAAAGTATGTTGGGAGATTAATATATGGAAGAATTATTGCAGGTTGGGGTGATTACCCAGACACATGGAATCCGCGGAGAGGTGAAGGTGTTTCCCACAACGGATGACGCCTCCAGGTTTCGTGACTTAAAGCATGTACTTCTGGATACAGGAAAAGATACACTGTCTTTGGAGATTGAAAATGTTAAGTTTTTTAAACAATTTGTGATATTGAAATTCAAAGGCTATGATAATATAAATGATGTAGAAAGATACAAACGCTGTCCGCTGCTGGTAGAGCGGAGTGACGCGGTGCCCCTTGACGAAGATGAATATTTTATCACAGATATGATAGGGATGCAGGTGGTGACTGACCAGGGAGAGGATTTTGGCGTCCTGAAGGATGTGCTGACCACAGGCGCCAATGATGTGTATATGATTGATCATCCGTCGGCGGGGGAGGTTCTTGTACCGGCCATCAAGGAATGTATTTTAGAGGTGGATATCCCAGGCAGGAGAATGAAGCTTCACGTCATGGACGGGCTGCTCTGACAGTGGGGGCTTATTGGAAAATTAGGTAGGAGTAGGAAGATGCATTTTTATATTATGACTTTATTTCCGGAAATGGTGATGCAGGGATTGAACACCAGTATTATCGGGAGAGCTATGGAAAAAGGGCTTCTTTCCATTGACGCAGTCAATATCAGGGACTATGCCTTTAACAAGCACAACAGTGTGGACGATTATCCCTATGGCGGCGGCGCTGGGATGCTTATGCAGGCAGAGCCGGTTTACCAGGCGTACAAGGCGGTAGAGGGGATGATTGCAGGCGCGGCGCCAAATGAGCCTTGGCCAAAGGAAGCCAAAGAAGATGCTTTCTGTCAGGCAGAGAGCCTAAAGGAAGCAGGAAAGCCGCGGGTTATCTACCTCTCTCCCCAGGGAAGGACGTTTAATCAGAAGATGGCAGAGGAACTGGCACAAGAACAAGAGCTAGTGTTCCTATGCGGTCATTACGAGGGAATCGATGAGCGGGTGGTGGAGGAGATTGTAACGGATTATGTATCCATCGGTGATTACATCCTTACAGGCGGGGAATTGCCTGCCATGATTATGGTTGACGCCATTTCCCGTCTGGTGCCGGGAGTTCTTCACAATGATGTGTCGGCGGAGTTTGAGAGCTTTCAGGACAATCTCCTTGAGTATCCTCAGTATTCCAGGCCGGAAATCTGGCATGACAAGCGTGTTCCAGAGATTCTGCTTTCCGGACATCATGCCAATATTGAAAAGTGGCGCAGAGAGCAGTCGATTTTAAGGACGGCGAAGCTGCGTCCAGACCTGCTTAAAAAAGCCCAGTTGACGGAAAATGAGAGAAAACTCTTGTCAAGAGACGATAAATGTGATAAAATATAAAACGTTGTGAAGAAAAGAGATGGTCCTCTGGTACGAATGTATTAAGAACATCCAGAATATAAGGAGGTCACACAATGAACGATATTATTAAAAAAATTGAAGCAGAGCAGTTGAAAGAGAATGCGCCTGAGTTCCATGTGGGAGATACCGTTAAGGTATACGGCAAGATTAAAGAGGGTAACCGTGAGAGAATCCAGGTGTTTGAGGGAACAGTCCTTAAGAAGCAGGGCGGCGGTTCAAGAGCTACATTTACCGTAAGAAAGAATTCTAACGGTGTCGGCGTTGAGAAGACATGGCCCCTTCACTCACCGAACGTTGAGAAGGTTGAGGTTGTCAGAAGAGGTAAGGTAAGAAGGGCAAAACTGTTCTACTTAAGAGACCGTGTCGGCAAGAAGGCGAAGGTAAAAGAGTTAGTAAAATAAGAGACGGGTTAAAAAGGACAAGTACATAGCGTATATTGTCCTTTTTCTGTTATAAGGGGAGTACATGGGACGCAGACGGAAGAAACGTTTATTTAAGAGAATCAGAAGAAAGAAATTCAGGCTCCGTATTGACCTTCAGAAATTGTTTGAGATTGGGAAGTGGGGCTTCAAGATTGGCGTAGTGTGTCTTCTGGCGTTTGTAAGTGTCTGGTATTTCGGACAGCAGGTCAGTACCGTGGGTGATTCCATGAAGCCGGTCCTTGGCAATGGGGACGTGGTTTTGGTGAATCGGATTATTTATAATGCCACCACACCGAAGCGGGGAGATATCATTATATTTAAGCCCAAGGGGAATGAGAATGTCCATTATTATACGAAGAGAATCATTGGTCTTCCAGGGGAGACGGTGGAGATTATGGAGAACCGGATTTATATTGACGGTGAGAAGTTGGAAGAAGGGTACGAGACGACGGATATTGACGACGTGGGGATTGTAAAGGAGAAGGTGAAGCTTGCGGGGGATGAGTATTTTGTCCTTGGGGACAATCGGGCAAGCAGCGAGGACAGCCGGAATGCGGATGTGGGAAACGTAAAACGGGAGTATATTTACGGAAAGGCCTGGTTCGTGATTTCCTTTGGCGAGCATTTTGGCTGGATTAAACATAAGGAGTAGAAAGTATGCATTTTCAATGGTATCCGGGTCATATGACCAAGGCGAAGCGTATGATGCAGGAGAATATGAAGCTGGTTGACCTTGTAATCGAGCTTGTGGACGCGAGGATTCCGTTAAGCAGTCGGAATCCGGACATCGATTGGCTTGGAAGGAATAAGGCAAGGTTGATTCTGCTTAACAAGGCCGATCTTGCACAGGAGAGGTGGAATGACGCCTGGGAGGAATATTTTAAGGAAAAGGGTTATCTGGTGGCAAAGGTGAATTCCAGGAAGAACAGCGGCATGAAGCCTGTCAACGAGGTAATCAGGGAGGCATGCAAGGAGAAGCTTGAAAGGGACAGAAAGAGAGGAATCCTGAACCGGCCTGTGCGGGCCATGGTGGTGGGAATCCCCAATGTGGGGAAGTCTACTTTTATTAATTCTCTGGCAGGCAAGGCCTGTGCCAAGACGGGAAATAAGCCGGGAGTTACGAAGGGGAAGCAGTGGATTCGCCTGAATAAACAGGTAGAGCTTCTGGACACTCCGGGAATTCTGTGGCCTAAGTTCGAGGATCAGAGAGTTGGGCTTATGATGGCTTTGATTGGGTCTATGAAGGATGAGCTTCTGAATACGGAGGAGTTGGCAGCAGAGTTAATCTCTGTGCTGGAGGCTGATTATGCGGGGGTTCTAAAGGAGAAGTACGGGATAGAGGCAGATACAGAATCAGATGTGTCTGTTAAGCCCTTCCAGATACTTGAGCAGATTGCGCGCAGCAGGCATTGTATTCTGAGAGGAAATGAGCTGGATACGGAAAAAGCAGCGCTTCTTTTGCTGGACGATTTTCGTAACGGAAGACTTGGAAGGCTGACGCTGGAATATCCGCAGGAATAAGCTGGTGATCTGTGGCAGACGTAAAGAAGGAGATAGTAAGCTATGGCAAGGCAAGAAGAAAAGAGCATACTCCGAGAACTGGGAGGCTGGCTCTTATACATACTGATTATTATTGTGCTGACATATTTAATTATCACGTTCGTGGGACAGAGAACGAGGGTCAGCGGTTCGTCGATGGAGACGACCTTAAGTGACGGCGATAATCTGATTGTGGATAAGCTGTCCTATCGTTTTCAGGAGCCAAAGCGTTATGATGTCATCGTATTTCCCTATCAGCATGAGGAGAATACATTTTACATTAAGCGGATTGTGGGCCTTCCAGGGGAGACAATCCAGGTGGTGGACGGTTATACCTATGTAAACGGCGAGCTTCTGTCCAGTGACGTCTATGGTGCGGAGGTGATGAATTCTCCTGGGATGGCAGCCGAGCCCATTGAACTGGCACAGGATGAATATTTCGTGCTTGGGGATAACAGAAATCACAGCTCTGACAGCCGAGACCCAAGCGTCGGTGTGTTGAAACGGGAGAATTTAATCGGGAAAGCCTGGGTGCGGATTTATCCCTTTGACAGACTTGGAGTGATCAGGCATGAATAAGCGGGAAGAGGAAAAGCGAAGGAAGCAGGAGGAAAAACTTGCGAAGGAGAGGGCAAGGCTTGAGGCAATGCGCTCCTATGAGCGGGAGTATGACGGGAAATATATCTGTGGGATTGATGAAGTGGGCAGGGGGCCGCTTGCAGGACCGGTTGTGGCGGGGGCGGTAATCCTGCCCAAAGACTGTGAGATTCTCTGGGTAAATGATTCAAAGAAGCTTTCAGAGAAGAAACGGGAGGCCTTGTACGACGAGATTATGGCAAAGGCAGTGGCCACGGGGATTGGCATGGCAAGTCCGGCGAGGATTGATGAGATTAATATTCTAAACGCCACCTATGAGGCAATGCGCATGGCTATTGAACAACTTAAGGTTCGGCCGGAGGTGCTTTTGAATGATGCCGTCACAATCCCGAAGGTAGATATTTTTCAGGTTCCCATTATCAAGGGGGATGAAAAGAGCGTGTCTATTGCGGCGGCCAGTATCATTGCCAAGGTCACAAGAGACCGCTTGATGGTGGAATATGACGGAGTAATTCCTGGATATGATTTTGCAAGTAATAAAGGTTATGGAACGAAAAGGCATATTGAAGGGCTTAGAGAGCTTGGACCGTCGCCAATACATAGGATGACGTTTATTGGGAAATATGTTGTTTAAGGGTAGCAAGGTAGTTTATGGCGGGAAATAAGAGAAAAATTGGCGAAGCATATGAGCGCAGGGCAGGAGAATATCTGGAGGAAAAAGGTTATGAGATTCTGGAATATAATTTCCGGTGCAGAAGGGGCGAGGTTGATCTGATTGCCAGAGACGGGGAGTACCTTGTCTTTTGTGAGGTGAAATACAGGTCAAGCCATAAGAGAGGCCATCCGGCGGAGGCGGTGGATTTAAAGAAGCAAAGGGTAATCTCCAGGTGCGCCCTCTATTATATGAAAAGCCGCGGACTGTGGGAGGCGGCGTGCCGTTTTGACGTGGTGAGCTTTGAAGGGGATACTGTGACACTATATTCCAATGCATTTGACTATATAGAGGGATAAGCGGCGCCTGAGTATGGAGGATAGAAATATGAGTCTGGGGTTAAAATATAAGAATGAAGAGCATATATTTGACGAGAGAGAGGTAGATGGAGTCCCTTACCTTTCTTTTCCGCTCATTGAGAAGACTGGCATAGTGAAGCATGGATTTTCCACCAGGCTTGGCGGGGTCAGTAAGGGGCACTGTGGGACTATGAATATCAGCACTACCAGAGGGGATGAACCGAAGGCTATTGAGGAAAACCGGCGCAGGATTGCCAAAGCTATTGGGGTAGACCCTCTGGACTTTACCTATACGCATCAGACCCATACCACCAATGTGGCTGTGGTGGAAGAAAAGGACAGGGGCGGCAAGTTTCCAGACACGGATGGAATGGTGACAAATGTACCAGGAATCTGTCTGGTGACCTTTTATGCGGACTGCGTGCCGCTGTTTTTCGTGGACCCAGTGCATCGGGCCATTGGGCTTAGCCATTCAGGATGGCGGGGAACCGTTGGAAGGATGGGGAGGGTTACGCTTGAAATGATGCACAAGCAGTACAAGACAGACCCTTCTCAGGTGTTTGCGGCGATTGGGCCGTCCATTTGTCAGGACTGTTATGAGGTTAGTGGGGATGTGATTGAAAGATTTAAAGAGACCTTTGATGAAGCGCTGTGGAGTGAACTGTTTTATGAAAAAGCAGGTGGGAAGTATCAGTTAGATTTGTGGAGGGCAAACCTGGCTGTGCTGACAGAGGCAGGAATTCCCAAAGAACAGATTGCGGTCACCAATGTGTGTACACATTGCAATCCAGAGATTTTGTTCTCCCATCGGAGTCTGGGGACGGCCAGGGGGAATTTGAGTGCGTTTCTTGCACTTAAGTAGAGAGTAGAGAAAGGAAGGATGACTATGGTAATACCGGTACCGCCAAGCGGGGGCCAGGGAACAACGACTGCCGGTGAAGTGGCTGCGACAGCCGCAGGGGAGGTAGCAGAGGTGACACAGGATACGGTTGAGGAGATGGGACGATTTGCCCAGTATATCCAGGACAGTATTCCCAAGCTTGCAGGGTTTGGCGTGCGTGTTTTGGTTGCCCTGGCGGTATTTTTTATCGGAAGAATTGTCATCAGATGGATTCAGAAGCTGGTGCGCCGCTCACTTGAGCGCTCCAGCGCAGATAAAGGGGTAGAGCAGTTTGTAGACTCCTTTTTGAAGGCCGGGCTTTATTCCCTGCTGATTTTCAGCATTGCGGCAAAGTTTGGCGTGGATACGGCTTCTGTGGCGGCTCTGGTGGCGTCAGGGGGCGTTGCCATCGGTTTGGCGCTCCAAGGCAGCCTATCCAACTTTGCTGGCGGGGTACTCCTCCTTATTTTGAAGCCTTTTGAGGTGGGAGACTATATCGTTGAGGACACCAATAAAAATGAGGGTACGGTGAAGGAGATACAGATTTTCTATACTAAGCTGTCTACGATTGACAACAAGACCATTGTAATACCCAACGGGATGCTGACCAACAGCAGTCTGACCAATGCGACGGCTAAGGCGGAGAGAAGGCTTGACTTGAAGATATCTATTTCCTATCAGGCGGAGCTTCGTAAGGCGAAAGCGTTGATAGAGGAGATTCTGACAACAGATCCCTGTGTGATGAAGGATGAGGAGATTAATGTGTTTGTGGATGAGCTGGCTGACAGCGCGGTAATCTTAGGCGCAAGAGCGTGGGTAAAGAACGAGGATTTCTGGCCCACAAGGTGGCGGCTTCTGGAAACGATTAAGCTTTCGCTGGATGAGCAGGGAATTGAGATTCCTTACCCACAGTTGACGGTGCATGTAGAAGGAAAACGGTAAGGTGAATATTTGGTAACAGTATTTGGCATAAAATCACAAAATGTCATTGCCATTCATAATCAAACAATGCTATAATCTTCTGTAGTATTGTTTACGAATCAGCAACGAAAGAAGCAGGTGTCAGACTTGAAAAATAAAATCCAGAAATTTTCCAAAGGAGATTTTCAGTTATCACAACCTGATGTCATATTTGATGAGACCAATCTGGTGCTCATTATCGGAGAAGGGGAAGTATATCGGGGGAGTTTTACAATCAGAACGGAAAGTGGGAAGAAGATACGGGGACTGGTGTACTCGTCTTCTTTTCGTGTGCATTTTAAGAATCAGGGGTTTGACGGCAATCCTGCGAAGGTGGAGTTCACCTATGACGGTAAGGGGCTTCGGCCAGGGCATGTGGAAGAAGGATGGTTTACCGTGGTATGCGGCGGCGGGGAGTATGAGCTGTCGGTCACGGCTATTATCGAGAAGCCTTATGTCATGACCTCCTACGGGAAGGTGCAGAGTACAGATGATTTTCGTAAACTGGCAATTAAGGATTTCTCGGAGGCGGGGCGTTTGTTTCGTGCCAGGGAATTCTACGAGATTTTGAAATATGAGAATGAACGGACATTTTATCTGTATGATAATATGAGAAAATGGTCCCTTGGGGATCAGGCGATGGAGGAGTTTCTGGTTGGCATTAAGCAGAAGGAGTGTATTTTTTTGACCCTTCCCGGTGAAGGGATGTTTTTTGAGGACATCTCAGAGCCCACCAAGGGAACGCTGACCATTGTTAAGAATACCTGGGGATATATGCCAATCCGTATTGAGGCGGAGGGAGAGTTTATTAAGGTACTCCGTCCAGAGACGAGTACGGACGATTTTGTGGGCAATGCCCATGAGATTGAGTATGTGGTTCGTCCTGACCGTCTGCATGGAGGGCGTAATTTTGGACTGCTTAAGTTTATTACGCCTTACGAGACTCTTACCTATGAGATTGAGGTGCTGCAGAACCAGGATTACAACGAGAACCACAGGAAGCCGGAGCTTCTCCTTGCCCAGATATTGAAGGAATATATTGGCCTTGTGGCAGGCAGAATCGAGATTGGCAACTGGCTGGAGAGCGCGGTGGAGAAGATGATTTCTCTGCGGAAACTTAGGCCCCACAGTGAGCTGTATCAGTTAATGCAGGCTCATGTCTATCTGGTGGGCAGCAAGGTGGAGGAGGCCAAGTGGATTCTTGAGAATTATAATTATAACCGTTTTGCTATCGGAAAAGACCCTTTAACCAACTGTTATTATCTGTATCTGACCGCACTGGTGAGGGGGAAGGGAATTCACGCTGAGCGTGTGCTGGACGAGGTGGGTAAGACCTACATGCGGCACCAGGATTCTCTGCTTCTGCTCTATATGCTGATGGATTTGGATACCAGGTATAAGACCTCTTATAAGAGGATTGAGCTGTTAGAGCAGCAGTTCCAGTATGAGATGCATGGGGTGATTTTTTATCTGGAGGCGTATCTGTGCTATCAGGACAGGCCCACACTTCTTAAAAAATTAGGCCCTTTTGAGATGCAGGTGCTAAATTTTGCATCCAAATACCGCCTGATGACCAAGGAGCTTGCCCTTTATGTGGCGAATTTTGCCAGTCAGCAGAAGAAATACAGCGACAATATATTCCGTATTTTAGAGCGTATTTATAAGATGTATGACGAGCCGATGATTCTGAATACCATCTGTACGCTGCTGATTCGGGGCAATAAGCTTAAGAAGCGGTATTTTCCCTGGTATAAGAAGGCGGTAGACTCAGAGCTTCGCATTGCGCAGCTCTATGAATATTATATGATGACGATTGATGAGGACAGCTTTAGGGGACCGCTGCCAAAGGTGATCCTTTTGTACTTCATGCATGGCAATTCGCTGAATTATAAAAAGGCAGCCTTTCTCTATGCGAATCTGGTCACTTACGAGGAGCAGGCAGGAGAGCTGTATCTGAATTACCGTGAACAGATGGTGGTATTTACCTGGAAGCAGTTGATGCAGCGGCACATTACGGAGTCTCTTAGGATTCTGTATAAGAGGTTCTGTCAGCCGGAGGAGATGACGGCTGAGAGGATGGAGGCAATGCGGGATATCTGCTATTCCTACTCCATTTCCACGCGGGTAAAGAATATGAAATGTGTCCTGGTTATTGATAAGGACGGAGAGATTCGCCAGAGAATTCCTTATGATGCTGAGGAGGGGACGGTAATCCGCCTGTATGACAAGGAAGCCAGGGTTGTGTGGGAGTCTGTGGAGGGACGCCATTATACGGATTCTATTGTTTATGAGACAAAACGTCTCTTTTATGAGCCAAGGTTTGTGGAGATGTGCCGTAAATACGCGGCTACAACCGGCGTATGGGAGCAGGAGAATGAAAAAGAACTTCCCACCTTTGAGGGGCTGATGGAAAAAGGGCTTCAGGCATTTGAAGGAAAAGATATATTCAGGCTTGTGACCAGGCGGATTAAGGAGGAGAACTATGAGGAGGACAGCTTCTTAAGTTATCTGTGCTTTGAGCTGTTCAAGCGGCAGCATTTTGACAGGGTGACGCTGATGTATCTGGCCAATTTTTACTGTGGTCCTACACGGGAAATGAAATATCTCTGGAAAACCCTGAAGGAAAACGGGATTCCTGCTTATAAGATTGGTGAGAGAATTATTACTCAGATGCTCTTTTCGGAGAATTTATTCCAGGAAGAAAAGATATTTGAGGATTATTATTTGTCGGATAATGTCTATTTTCGTCTAAAACAGGCCTATCTTGCCTATGTATCCAGGGAGTACGTGGTTTACGGAAGAGAGCTTGAGGCCAGCGTATTCGATATTATTGCAAATGAATGTGATGAGAAGGAGGATTTGTCTGATATATGCAAGATTGCATTGCTTAAATATTTTTCAAACCATGATTATACGGCGGCTCTGGAGGTGGTGCTTCACCAGGTTCTCAGGGAGATGTGCGAGAAGCAGATTGTTTTCCCGTATTACCTGAAGTATAAGGAGGAGTGGCTTAGAGAGCTGCAGTTGTATGACAAGGTGATGATTTCTTATCAGGCGAGGCCGGGCAGTCGTGTGACACTGTACTATAAGATGAAGCACGGCACCAGAGATGAGCTTGGTTATCAGAATGAGGTGATGATGCCTGTCTATGAGAACCTGTATGTGCGGCAGTTTGTGCTGTACAGTGACGAGTCTATCAGTTATTATTTCATAGAGACTAAGGGTAAGGAGGACATTATCACAGAGAAAGAGGTCTTAAAAAACGTTAGGGAGATTAAGGAATCGGGCAAGTACGGCCGTCTGAACAGTATGGCGACTATGGCGCCTGCAGCGAGACGTAAAGCCATGATGGAGTACGAGGAAGAGGAGATTATGGCCAAGCGTTTGTTTAAGATTCATTAAAGATGTCTAAAGAGGGGAGGGGATAATTATGAGAAAAGGCGGAATCCTGGGGTATGATTTGAATGAAAAGAATTGTCAGATCAGCTATTATGACGAGACGAAGGAAGAACCGGAGACGATGGGAGCTGCTGCAGATAATTTTCAGATTCCCCTAATACTGGGATATTACAGGGAACGGTGGGTGTTCGGCCTGGAGGCGAAGCGTCTGGCTTCCGTCCAGGAGGGAACCATGGTGAGTGACCTGTTTGAGAAGGCTGTGAGAAGGGAAAAGGTAAAGATTGGTTCTAAGAAGCGGGATGCAGTCTGGCTGCTTGCGAAGTTTATCCGCATGACCCTTGAGGGCTTCGAGGATATCGCTTTTATCACTTTTTCCGTCCCGTTTACGAATATTGATATGTCTAAGATGCTCAAAGGAATCGGGCAGCGTCTCGGCGTGGCGAAGGAATGTGTCTGTGTCCAGGATTATAAAGAGAGTTTTTGTCAGTATATGTTTTACCAGCCCAAAGAACTGTGGCAGTATGAGTCTGCGCTGTTTTACTGCGACGCCCAGGAGATTCGGGCGTATATGCTTCGGAGGCTCAATGCGGTGGGTGTGAAGGATCGGGATATGTTCGTCACCGTGGAGGAGGTGGCCAGTGCGCAGATGAATGAGCTTGCCGCCATCTATACCCTTCTTAACAAGGAGAAGGAGAAGGTAAAGGATAAGGCCAAGGCAGCGGACGACCGGTTTAAGAGGTTTATACAGAGTGTGTTTGAGAAGAAGGTGGTTTCTTCGGTATATCTTACGGGAGAGGGGTTTGAGAACAACTGGTATCCTAATTCTCTGAAGGTGCTGTGCAACGGGAGGAGGGCGTTTATCGGCAATAACCTGTACAGCAAGGGCGCATGCTACACGTCTATGAGACGATATTTGGAATATCACGAAGGGCCGGTGTATCTGGATGATACGAAGATGACTGAGCAGATTTGCCTGCGTATGCGTGTAAACGGACAGGAGGGGTGGTATCCCATCGTGTCCTGGGGAACTCACTGGTACGAGGCGGACGGTCAATGGGAGGTAATCCTTGAGGATACGTCGGATATTGAGATTCATGTGGAGAGTCTGGCTGGGGAAGAACTTCAGGTGGAGACAGTATCTTTGGAGGGGCTTCCCAACAGGCGGGATTATTCTCTGCGGGTTCAGATTGAAGTGCTGTTTATGGACGAACGTACCTGCCGGCTTACGTTTAAGGACGTAGGGTTTGGCGAGTTTTTTCCATCCACAGGATTTCAAGTGGGGAAGACCATTCATTTAGGAGGCATCAATGGGCAGTTTAATTCTATGTCATAGGAAGCGGGCGAGACAGCCCTACGAGATAGCCAGGATTCATATGCGTATCTACACCATTGAGGAATTGTGTTATTATATCTGCAATAATCTCTATCTTATTGACTATACAATGGTGAACAGGCAGTTGTGCAACTGGATTGATAAGGAGTTGGAGCTTCCAAAGCTGGCTGAGCAGCTTCGTGAGGAATTGCGGCAGAACGGCACCATGGAACAGTTTGTGCTGACTATTCTTCGGGAGTCCACCATCTATGCCACCGGAGATATTAATAAGATACAGGGGATTCTTGAGCACCTTCAGAATCTTAAGGATGTGGAGAGGATGAAGTATAAGGCGGACAGCCTCCAAAAAAGCGGGGAGTATGAGACGGCGATTCTGGTGTATCAGTCTATTATTAACAGGGAGTGGGACAATTCCATCAGTAAGTTGTTCTACGGCAGGGTTTATGCAAGCCTTGGGGCGGCTTACGGGAGGCGTTTTCTTTATGAGGAGGCGGCCAAGGTGTATCTGGAGGCGTACCGTATCTGCGGTGATATGGAGCTGCTTCGGACGTATCTATACTGCTGCTATAAGGCCCTTCCGGGGGATCAGTATGTAAAAATGTTGTCGGGAAACTCGGTTTTTCTGAATATGGATTCTGCTATGAAGGAGGAAATCCGTGAGATTCAAAGGGGGATTGATATTGATATACCAGAGGAGTTGTTTGAACAGTGGAGGAAGGAATATAGGCGAATTGATAAAAGTTAGTAGATCAACATAAAAAGGAGGAAAAGGTTATGAGTCATGACAGGTATTTAAGTCCGCTCTCAGAGCGTTATGCAAGCAAGGAGATGCAGTATGTATTCTCACCTGACAAGAAGTTCAGGACTTGGAGAAGGTTATGGATTGCCCTTGCAGAGACGGAGAAGGAGTTAGGGCTTCCTATTACGGAGGAGCAGATTGAGGAATTAAAAAGCCATGCAGAGGACATTAATTATGACGTGGCAAGGGAACGGGAGAAGCTCGTCCGCCATGATGTTATGTCCCATGTGTATGCATATGGACATCAGTGTCCGAAGGCAAAGGGCATCATCCATCTGGGGGCAACCTCCTGTTATGTGGGGGATAATACGGATGTGATTGTGATGTCAGAGGCCCTTGAGATTGTGAGAAGAAAGCTTCTGAATGTGATTGCCAAGCTTGCAAAGTTTGCAGAGGAGTATAAGGATTTGCCTACCCTGGCATTTACCCATTTCCAGCCGGCCCAGCCAACGACAGTGGGCAAGAGGGCTACCTTGTGGATACAGGAGTTTGCCATGGATTTGGAGGATCTGGAATATGTGAAGAGTACGCTTAAGCTTCTGGGTTCCAAGGGGACTACGGGAACCCAGGCAAGTTTTCTGGAATTGTTTGAGGGAGACCAGGAGACAATCGATAGGATTGATCCTATGATTGCCGAGAAGATGGGATTTGAAGCCTGCTATCCGGTGTCAGGTCAGACCTATTCGCGCAAGGTGGATACCAGGGTGTTGAATGTGCTGTCCGGCATTGCGGCCAGCGCCCACAAGTTTTCCAATGATATCCGGCTTTTGCAGCATTTAAAAGAGGTGGAGGAGCCCTTTGAGAAGACCCAGATTGGTTCTTCGGCTATGGCGTACAAGCGGAACCCCATGCGCAGCGAGCGGATTGCGTCTTTGTCCAGGTATGTGATGATTGACGCCTTGAATCCGGCTGTCACGTCTGCAACCCAGTGGTTTGAGCGGACCCTGGACGACTCGGCCAACAAGCGGCTCAGCGTGCCGGAAGGTTTTCTTGCCATCGATGGGATTCTTGATTTGTGCCTGAATGTGGTGGACGGCCTTGTTGTGTACCCGAAGGTGATTGAGAAACGTCTTATGTCCGAGCTTCCCTTCATGGCTACGGAGAATATTATGATGGATGCCGTAAAGGCTGGCGGCGACCGTCAGGAGCTTCATGAGCGGATTCGTGAGTTGTCTATGGAGGCAGGACAAAACGTGAAGGTTAAGGGGCTTGATAACAACCTGCTTGAGCTGATTGCAGAAGATCCGGCGTTTAATCTGACTCTGGAGGAATTAAAAGAGACTATGGACCCCACAAAGTACGTGGGACGCGCCCCGGTTCAGGCGGAGGCGTATCTTACAGAGGTGATTCGCCCGCTGCTTAAGAAGAATCAGGACCTGCTGGGGATGGAGGCTGAAATCAACGTATAACGAAGAAGGCTAAAGCTTTTACGGTATGGCATACTCAAGAGAACGCTATCATTCATGTCCTTGGGGATAGAGAGTTGGTTTTCCAGAGAGAATAGTGCAAGTTTAGAAAGGGAAAAGACTATGAGGTATGAATTGACGAAAGATTTAGAGACAGGAAATGCGATAATTGACCAGGAGCATAAGGAGTTGTTCCGCGCTGTGAACCAGCTTCTGGATTCCTGTCACAAGGGCCAGGGAAGGACTGCAATGGAGCCTGCAATCAGGTTCCTGACTAATTATGTGGACCAGCATTTTACTCATGAGGAGCAGCTTCAGCAGATGGGAGGATACCCGAACAGGGCGCCCCATAAGGTGTTTCATGAGGAATACAAAAAGAAGTTAAAGCAGATCGTGTCGGGGATTCCGGCAGCGGGACCTTCTGTGGCAGATCTTAGCAGTCTGAATATGCATATTGCCCTCCTTGTGAATCATATCCGCAGCGAGGATAAAAAAGTAGGCGCATTTTTGAAACAAAAGTAAAAAGAATATGAAAATAAAATGAAAATTTGGCAAAATGACCAAAAATTTTGGGGTTGAAAATAATGTGATAAAAATAACAGGCGGAAAATCAAGGATTACCGCCTGTTATTTTTGCAGAATTGGACAAGGTAGTACAATATATGTACAAAATAGACAAAAAATGTGAAAAAAATAACAGCATATTGAATAAAACGTTTTTTAATGGTATGATAGGAGAGATGAATAACTTATATTCAATTTATCTATGCAAAAGGGGGAATTTGTAAATGGAAGCTATGTTGAATAATATTTTCTCAACATTAGGCAGCTATCTGTCAAACTACATTTTGATCGCAGCGCTTCTTGGCGGCGGCATATGGTTTACAGTAAGTCTTGGTTTCATTCAGGTTAAGGGTTTTGGCGAAGGAATGAGAAGAACCTTTGGCGGAATGTTCAAGAAGGGTGACAAAGCGGGAGCAGACGGTATGTCATCTTTCCAGGCGCTTGCAACAGCTATTGCAGCCCAGGTAGGTACCGGTAACATTGCCGGAGCGGCGACAGCGCTTGCAATCGGTGGTCCCGGAGCTATTTTCTGGATGTGGATTGCTGCATTCCTTGGAATGGCAACCATCTACGCTGAGGCAATTATGGCCCAGAAGTACAAACAGGTGGGTGACGACGGTGAGGTAACCGGAGGACCTGTGTACTATATCCGTGCGGCATTTTCAGGAGCCTTCGGTAAGGCGCTTGCTGGTATCTTCGCTGTTCTGATTACTCTGGCTCTTGGCTTTATGGGTAATGCTGTACAGTCTAACTCCATCGCAGCAGCATTTAATACTGCATTTGGAGTACCACAGTGGATTATGGGAGCTATCCTTGCAGTCCTTGCGTTGTTCGTATTCTTAGGCGGTACAGGACGTATTGCAAAGATTACAGAGCTGATTGTTCCGATTATGGCAGCATTTTACATAGTTGGTTCTTTAATCGTAATTATCTATAACATTAAGGAGATTCCGTATGCGTTCCATGCAATCGTTGTGGGAGCATTTGCACCATCCTCAATCGTCGGCGGTGCTGCAGGAGCAACCGTTAAGCTGGCTCTTACTAAGGGTGTTGCACGTGGACTCTTCTCCAATGAAGCTGGTATGGGTTCTACACCTCACGCACACGCAGTTGCTAAGGTTAATCATCCAGTAGAGCAGGGATTCGTAGCGATGATCGGTGTATTTATTGATACCTTCGTTATCCTCAATCTTACTGCACTGGTAATTATTACGACACATTCCATTCCGTCAGGGAAGACAGGGGCTGAGCTTAGCCAGTATGCATTTTCTACACTGTATGGAAAGGGAGGAGACATCTTTATCGCAATCTGTATGTTCTTCTTCGCATTTTCCACGATTCTCGGATGGTATTTCTTTGGTCAGGCAAATATCAAGTATTTGTTCGGCTCAAAAGCGGTTAAGATTTATTCAGTAATCGTTGCCGTATGCGTATTCCTTGGCTCACTTGCAGAGGTAGAGCTTGTTTGGACGATGCAGGATACTTTCAACTCTTTGATGGTTATCCCGAATATTCTTGCGTTGTTCGCATTGAGCGGAGTTATTAAGCAGGTGCACAATGACTTTTTCAAGGACCGTAAGAAATAAGACATTGGAATAAAATTAAATAAAGAAAAGAAACGCCATGCAGTAAGAATGTTCTCTGCATGGCGTTTTTATGGAATAAACAGAATATGATTGTAAGATATAAAAAATAGACAATAATCACAGGTAAATATTGTCTATAATGTACAAATTCAGATATTTTAAATTTAAAGGTTGCAAATGTTTTAACAATCGGTTATTATAGGTATAGGCAATGAAGCATATATAAATTGTCTATAAGCAATATTGAAAAGAGTGTAAAAAGAATACAAGAGTGGGATGATATTTCTCAAGAGAGAGTCATAACAATGGCCGCCGAAGAGGCAAACCGGAGATAGATTATATCGCAGGCGAAACTTTCAGGCAAAAGGACTGGGAGATGTACCACATTCTGAATCTTGTGCTGTATGATAAATTTCTAAAGATGATTGATATGTTATCAGGGCAAAAGACAGAAAGGGCGATTGCACACATGATTGTGTTCAAATCGTCCTTTTTTTACAATAAAGTTTACAGATGACCGCAAGGGAGAAGAAAAGCAGATGGGAAGCAGAGATTACATGGTAATTACCAATAATCCACTGGTTTTGGACAGACTTAAGGAGACACACCATATCGTTTATCAGGATATTTCCTATGAGGAGGTCCTCAGGGAAGTGAGAGACAGAATTCACGAGGGGCACACATTGTTATCGCATCCGTTATCCGGAAGCGTGAAGCCCAATGAGACGCCATATAAATCCATTATGATATCAGAAGGAAAGGGGGAGGTTGACGAAGGGTCCGTTAAGTTGATTGAGAACGCCATACAAGCGTGCCAAAAGTTCATCTTCAAGTCTGACTTGTATGAAGAATCGGTATATGACGATTTTCAGTTGATTGACTGGACGCTGCTGGAGAGTGGAATGGCATCTGCAGATGTCTGGTAGTCTTAAGTAAAGGTTGTAGAAGCGTATAAGCTTTGAACAATAATATCAATATTCTAAGGAGGGAACCAAAAGTGAGATTAGAAATGGGACACATTTACATTAAGGATATTCAGTTCGCGGCTGAGTCTAAGATTGAAGACGGTATCCTTTATGTATCCGAAGAGGCCGTAAAAGCGGTTGCTCTCGAGGACGAGAAGATTAAGAGCGTATCTTTTGATATCGCAAAGCCAGGTGAGTCTGTGAGAATCACACCGGTTAAGGACGTCATCGAGCCAAGAGTTAAAGTGGAAGGCAGAGGTGGAATCTTCCCAGGCGTAATCGCTAAGGTTGATACTGTAGGCGAAGGCAAGACATATGCGCTTAAGGGTATGGCTGTTGTTACGGCTGGTAAGATCGTAGGTTTCCAGGAAGGTATCATCGACATGACTGGTCCGGGAGCTGACTACACACCATTTTCCAAGACACTGAATCTGGTTATGGTATGTGAGCCGGTAGATGGCATTAAGCAGCATGATTATGAGAAGGCTGTACGTTTCGCAGGCTTCAGAGTTGCTGTGTATCTTGGGGAACTGGCGCGCGAGCTTACTCCGGATGAGACAAAGGTATATGAGACATGTACAATCAAAGAGGGTATGGAGAAGTATCCGAACCTTCCGAGAGTTGCATATGTACAGATGCTTCAGAGCCAGGGACTTTTGCATGATACATATGTGTACGGCGTAGATGCAAAGAAGATTGTTCCGACGATTATGAGCCCGACAGAAGTTATGGACGGCGCTATCGTATCTGGTAACTGTGTATCCGCATGTGATAAGAACCCAACTTATGTTCATTTGAACAATCCTGTTGTTCACGATATGTTTGAGCAGCACGGAAAGACATTTAACTTCGTTTGCCACATTATTACCAATGAGAACGTATATCTGGCTGACAAGCAGCGTTCTTCTGACTGGACGGCGAAGTTATGTAAGATGTTAGACCTTGACGGCGTTATCGTTTCTCAGGAAGGCTTCGGTAATCCGGATACTGACCTGATCATGAACTGCAAGAAGATTGAGGCAGAAGGCGTTAAGACTGTTATCATTACAGACGAGTACGCAGGACGCGACGGAAAGTCCCAGTCACTGGCTGACTCTGATCCGGCGGCAGACGCAGTAGTAACAGGCGGTAATGCAAACCAGGTAATTATCCTGCCAAAACTTGACAAGGTTATTGGAACTCTGGATTATGTAACGAAGATTGCAGGTGCAAGTGAGGAGACGCTTCGTGAGGACGGCTCTCTTGAGGTTGAGCTTCAGGTACTTACAGGTGCAACCAACGAGACTGGTTTCAACAAACTGAGTGCGAGATAAGAAGGGAGGATAAGAACATGGCTAAATTAAAAGTAGTTCATTACATCAATCAGTTCTTTGCACAGATTGGTGGAGAAGAAAAAGCAGATTATCCGGCAGAGCTTCGTGTTGGAGAGATTGTCGGACCAGGTCAGGCATTGACACAGCAGTTCGGTGAGGACGCTGAGATTGTTGCTACAATCGTTTGTGGTGACTCTTATTTCAATGAGAATCTTGAGAAGGCAAAGGCAGACATTCTTGCTATGGTGAAGGAGCAGGCTCCGGATGTATTCGTGGCAGGTCCTGCATTTAACGCTGGACGTTACGGCGTTGCCTGTGGTACGATTGCAGCAGCAGTTCAGGAGGAGCTTGGTATTCCGGCTGTTACAGGTATGTATGTAGAGAACCCAGGCGCTGATATGTTTAAGACTCAGGTTTATATTGTATCTACAAAGAACAATGCGGCAGGTATGAGAGACGCTGTTAAGAAGCTGGCTCCGTTAGCTGTTAAGGTAGGAAGGGGCGAGGCAATCGGCGTTTCCTCAGAGGAAGGATATATCCCGAACGGTGTTCGTGTGAACTTCTTCGAGAAGGAGAGAGGTTCCCTTCGTGCCGTTAAGATGTTGATTAAGAAGCTTAATGACAAGCCGTTCGAGACTGAGTTCCCGATGCCTGATTTCGACAGAGTTGACCCGAATCCGGCGGTTAAGGATCTGGCACATGCGAAGATCGCACTTGTTACCTCCGGCGGTATCGTACCGAAGGGCAATCCGGACCACATTGAAAGCTCCAGCGCTTCACACTACGGCGAGTATGATATCGCAGGCGTTATGGATTTGACAGAAGCGACATACGAGACAGCCCACGGTGGATATGATCCGGTTTATGCAAATGAAGACTCTGACCGTGTATTACCGGTTGACGTACTTCGTGACATGGAGAAGGAAGGAAAGATTGGGGAGCTGCATCACCTGTTCTACACAACCACAGGTAATGGTACAGCCGTTGCATCATCCAAGGCTTTCGCTGCTGAGTTCTCTCAGAAGCTTAAGAACGACGGTGTTGACGCAGTAATCCTCACCTCCACATGAGGTACCTGTACTCGTTGCGGTGCAACGATGGTAAAAGAAGTAGAGAGAGCAGGAATCCCTGTTGTACACATCTGTACAGTAACTCCTATTTCTATGACAGTTGGCGCGAACAGAATCGTACCGGCTATCGCTATTCCACATCCTCTTGGAAATCCTGCATTAGATGCAGATGAGGAAAAGAACCTCAGACGTAAGATTGTTGAGAAGGCGTTAGTTGCCCTTGAGACAGAGGTTGAGGGACAGACAATCTTTGATTAGTGTCTAAAATTTGGGCAGATTAGAAAACTGTCCATATAGATCGTATTTTATTTTCATTTAATAAGTGGTATAGTGTAAAGAAGGATGACACTATACCACTATAAAAAGGAGAAGTTTCGTTATGAGCAAAATTTATGACGTAATTGTCCTGGGCGCAGGTCCTGCTGGTTTGGCAGCAGGACTGTACGCAGGAAGAAGCCGTCTTTCTGTTTTGATTATTGAAAAAGGGCAGGACGGCGGACAGATTGCAATCACAGATGAGATTGAGAACTACCCTGGACAGACGGTTGAGGGTGAGTCAGGACCGTCTTTGATTGCAAGAATGACAGAGCAGGCGGCTAAATTCGGCGCTGAGCGTGTATCTGACACGATTACAGAGGTTTCCCTTGAGGGAGAAGTAAAAGTGTTAAAGAGCGCAAAGGCTGAGTATCAGGGAAAGAATGTGATCATCGCTACAGGCGCTCACGCAAGGCCAATCGGCTGTAAGGGCGAGGCAGAGTACATGGGCAAGGGCGTATCCTACTGTGCTACCTGCGACGCTAACTTCTTCGAGGACTTTGAAGTATATGTAGTAGGCGGCGGCGACTCTGCTGTTGAGGAGGCTATGTATCTGACGAAGTTCGCAAGGAAAGTAACCCTGATCCACAGAAGGAATGAGCTTCGTGCCGCGAAGTCAATCCAGGAGAAGGCCTTTAAAAATCCGAAGCTTGAGTTCATGTGGGATTCAGTCGTTGAGGAGCTTGGCGGAGACGAGATTCTGTCTGAGATGACGGTTAAGAACGTTAAGACAGGGGAGATTACCAAGGTTACGGCAGACGAGGACGACGGAATGTTCGGTCTGTTTGGTTTCATCGGTACGGTTCCGAACTCCAAGATCTTTGAGGGAATCATCGACATGGACGAGCGTGGATATATTAAGACAGATGAAGATATGCACACCAATATTCCTGGCGTATACGCAGCAGGCGACGTCCGTATCAAGAGCTTAAGGCAGGTAGTTACCGCAGCGGCTGACGGAGCAATCGCGGCAGTTCAGGTTGAGAGAAGCATGTCAGACTACTTCTAAAGCAGGCAGACTTCGTCTCGCGGGGTATCTCCTTATGAGGGGGTTATCCGCAGCATTAAGAATGGGATAGACACGCTTATAGATGTAACAAGCGGTAGGCGTGTTTATAGAAGCCTTACTATTAGGCTTCGATATCATAATATCAATAAAGGAGGATGATAGAAATGATAGATGTAGATAAGAATACATTCCAGACTGAGGTTCTGGAGGCAGAGGGCTATGTATTCGTAGATTTCTATGGTGACGGCTGCGTACCATGCCAGGCTTTGATGCCAAAGGTACATGAATTCGCTGATAAGTATGGTGACAAGATGAAATTTACGTCTCTTAACACCACCAAGGCACGTCGTCTGGCAATCGGACAGAAGATCCTTGGACTTCCTGTAATGGCTATTTACAAGGATGGACAGAAGGTGGAAGAGGTTGTTAAGGAAGATGCGACACCAGAGAGTATTGAGGCGATGATTCAGAAGTATATCTAATTGATATAGTTCTTGATCATATAAATGTTTTTTACCACATAAGAAAGGAGAAAGCATAATTATGGCTATTTTAGAAGGGAAAAAAGCAATAATTATCGGAGACCGTGATGGAATTCCGGGACCGGCAATCGCTGAGTGCGTACAGACTGCCGGCGCAGAAGTAGTATTTTCATCAACGGAATGTTTCGTCTGAACGAGCGCAGGCGCAATGGATCTTGAGAATCAGAAGAGGGTTAAGGATTTTGCTGACGAGTATGGCGCAGAGAACTTAGTAGTAGTTCTTGGTGCGGCAGAAGGTGAAGCTGCAGGTCTTGCAGCAGAGACTGTAACAGCAGGAGACCCGACATTCGCAGGTCCATTGACAGGGGTCCAGCTTGGACTCACGGTATATCACGTATGTGAACCAGAGATGAAGGAAGAATTCGACGACGCTGTTTATGATGAACAGGTTAGTATGATGGAGATGGTACTTGACGTTGACGATATCGTTAGCGAGATGAGTTCTATCAGAGACGAATTCTGTAAGTATTTATAAGATAGGATTGTAAGAGGGGGCGGACTCTATGGTGACCCACCGTGGGTCTGCCCTTTTTCTATCCGCCTGATAGGGCGGAGACAAACCCTTCTGTATCGAAGAAATGAAAGGTGGTAAATAAAGCAATGAACAGTGTAATTAAAGGCGCCAGCTACGTGCTTGCGCATACGCCGCAGATGGTGGTATATAATGGAACGACTCAGACCACAGAGAGAATTGTAAATCCAGAGTCTGAGTATCTGAAAGAATTGGAGAGCCATTTACGTTCCTATGAGGACTGCGTAAACTACTGGCCAAACCAGGTATATATCGGTAATGCGACACCGGAGGACCTTGCAGGCGTGGAGTTCCCATACTATGACAAGGTAAAAGAGGGCGCCCAGAGATACGGAAAATACGGCGAGATCATGCCAGAGGAGGAGTTTATCCTTCTGGTACAGGCATGCGACCAGTTCGAGGTCGTTAAGATTGACAAGGATTTCGTCAGCGCCCACAAGGATGCATTTGCCAAGGACCCGATTATTACAGAGGATATTGCCGCAAGAGTCGAGGCTGGCGTAGAGCTGTCCGAAATCGAAGCAGCGGTAAAGGATGAGCATGCAGAGGGAATCTATGTGGCAGGCAAGCTTGTGGCTTGCGTAAAGAGAGCTCATGATATTGACGTAAACCTGTCCGCTCATGTTATGCATGAGAACCTGATGAGCAAGGCGTCAAGCGTACTGGCTCTGTTATACGGCGTAAAGAATGCAGGAATCAGCAAGGACGACATTGAGTATGTTATCGACTGTGCAGAGGAAGCATGTGGAGATATGAATCAGAGAGGCGGCGGCAACTTCGCGAAGGCAGCGGCAGAGATCGCAGGTCTTAACAATGCTACAGGCTCTGACAGCCGTGGCTTCTGTGCAGGACCATCTCATGCGCTTATTGAGGCAGCCGCATTGGTAAAATCCGGCGCATACAAGTGTGTGGCTGTAACAGCAGGCGGATGTACCGCTAAGCTTGGTATGAACGGAAAAGATCATGTGAAGAAGGGACTTCCGATTTTAGAGGATTGTCTGGCAGGCTTCTGTGTCATCCTTTCCGAGAATGACGGAGAGAATCCAGAGATCAATCTTGATATTCTTGGACGCCATACGGTTGGAACAGGAAGCGCACCGCAGAACGTAATTGGAAGCCTTGTTGCCGACCCGCTTGAGAGAGCAGGACTTAAGATTACAGATATCGACAAATTCTCTCCTGAGATGCAGAATCCGGATATCACGAAGCCGGCAGGAGCAGGAGATGTGCCGATGGCAAACTACAAGATGATTGCGGCTCTGGCTGTAAAGAGAGGCGAGCTTGACAGAAAAGAGCTGGCAACCTTTAGCACCAACCACGGTCTTACCGGATGGGCGCCGACACAGGGACATATCCCGTCAGGTGTTCCGTACATCGGATTCGCAAGAGAGGATATCCTTGCAGGAAAGATTAAGACAGCCATGATTATCGGAAAAGGAAGTCTGTTCCTTGGACGTATGACCAACCTGTTCGACGGTGTTTCCTTCGTAATCCAGGCAAATACAAAGGCAGAGGCTGAGAAAGCTTCCGGCGTATCTGAGGAAGAGGTAAAGGGATTGATCGCAAAGGCGATGAAGGATTTCGCAGCTTCCCTGATTGCAGAGTAAGGGGGACGGTAACGATGGCAAATAATATTGAGAGAATGATTGCCGATACCTTTATGGAGATGGCGCAGGGCCTTGAGACGGGAAGCTTTGGAAAGAGGCCGAAGGTAGCCCTCACTGGTATGGGCAGCGAGCATGGAGAGGAAAACTCCATGAAGGCAGCCGTAGAGGCGGCAAAAGACGGAATCGACGTTTACTATATCGGAACATTAGAGGCAGAAGGCGTTACTACCATCAAAGTGGCCAACGATGAGGAAGGTCACGACCGTATGGAGGAGATGCTGAAAAACGGCGAGGTGGACGCGGCAGTTACCATGCATTTCCCGTTCCCAATCGGCGTTTCAACGGTAGGACGCTGTGTAACGCCGGCAACGGCAAAAGAGATGTTTATCGCAAACACAACCGGAACCTCCAGTACGGACCGTATTGAGGGAATGATTAAGAATGCGATTTACGGAATCATTACCGCTAAGGCCTGCGGAACAAAGAATCCTACAGTGGGGATCCTGAATGTAGACGGCGCGCGCCAGACAGAGAAGGCGTTAAAGCAGTTACAGGAAAAGGGATACGACATTGCATTTGCTGAGTCCGGCAGGGCAGACGGCGGATGTGTAATGAGAGGGAACGATGTGCTTCAGGCGTCACCGGATATCATGGTAACGGATTCATTAACCGGAAATATTCTGGTGAAGATGCTGTCCTCCTTTAACACAGGCGGAAGCTTCGAGGCCACAGGCTTTGGATATGGACCTGGAATCGGGGAAGGCTATGAGCAGTTAGTTATGATTGTGTCAAGAGCAAGCGGCGCTCCGGTAATCGCCAATGCAATCCGTTATGCCGGCCAGCTCGTAAGAGGTAAAGTGTTCGAGGTTGCTAAGGCTGAGTTTGCAGCAGCGAAAAAGGCTGGACTTAAGGATGTTTTAGATGCGCTTAAGGCTTCTCAGAAGCCTGCGGGGGCCGCCGAAGAGGTGAAGGAGCCGCCGAAGGAGATTGTAACCGCTCAGATTGCAGGAATCGAGGTCATGGACTTAGAGGATGCAGTAAAAGCCCTGTGGAAGATTAACATCTACGCAGAGAGTGGAATGGGATGTACGGGTCCAATCGTCAGAGTATCTGAGGCGAACCTTGCAAAAGCAGAGGAAGAGCTTAAGAAGGCTGGATATATTAACTAGTATGCCCAAAGTGAATTAGCTGAATATAGGTTACCGAGAGGTACTGGAAAGTGGCGTCTGTCTCATGATGCCACTTTCCTTTGCATTAGGCCGGTTCTATAATGAAACCGTGAGGTGTTAATAGTTTATGGAAGCGGTTTTGAGAGTAAGGTTTTCGGGCATTGTTATGCCTTGGAAAGAAGTGATAAGAGGGTGTCTTGTCATCCTGTTATTAGGTATTTTATGTCTCTGTGTCCAGAATTACGCTAGGAGAAATGAGGCGGCAGAGTCACTGCCCGCAGGCAGCCAGGTTAAACAAAGGACCGTGGCGGTTGGGCTTGAGGCAGATTTTACGGAAAGCTTTAAACCGACAGCTATGGATATAAGAAAAAGGCTTAAGGCTTTGGACACAGACTTAAGGGCAGCAGTAAAGCCTGTCCCGATACAGAATTCTTTGGCAAAGTCATATACGCCGCCGGAAATAGATTTGGGCTTGCCGGATGAAGCTTTCGTCAATGAAGCTATCATCGAAGAAAGAACAGAATCCGTCGTCATCGAGGAGTTGCCGGCCACTTATGTGCCGGAGGCTCCAAAAGAAAATATCGTACCGGAGAATCCAACTGTACCAGATATAACAGATATTCCGGAAGAAAACGTGGTACCAGAGAATCCAACTGTTCCAGAGGAGCCAGCAGCTTTGGACGAAATCGCGGGTTTCATTCTGGACGAAGAAGGCTACATAACAGGTTACACAGAACGGGTCGTGATTAGAGATGACTTACTGATTATTCCGGAGAGCGAAAGCTTAGTCGGAATCAGAAGCGGCGCTTTTCATGGATTGAGTGAAAATATCATAGAAGTTTACCTTCCGGCAAAGCTTTGCGATATTGAGCCAGGTGCGTTCGATGTGTTCCCGAATCTGATGTTTGTGGAGGTGTCAGGGGATAACCCCTATTATTACAGTTTAAATGGGCTTCTGTACCATGTATCCGGAGAAGAAGTTTTCTGTCCAATGGGGAGAACAACTGAATAAAAGAGTAAAATGAAAGGGATGATTTCTCTGCTTTCACAATATACTAATCAGTAGGATTGTGATGGAGACAGTGGGGAGTCATCTCTTTTTATATATAGAAAAAAATTCTGTTATTTTTGGGAAGCAGGTGATATAATGAGAAAAGATTTTTTTAAGGAGGCGATGGCATGAAGATTCAGCAGATCAGAAGAGACAAAGACGAGTACATAGATATGCTTCTCATGGCAGACCCACAAAGAGACATGATTGAAAGCTATCTTGATAATAGCGAGATGTTTGCCTTGATTAATGGGGGAGATGTGTGCGCAGTCTGCGTGGTTGAGCTGTTGAAGAATCGAAAATGCGAACTGAAAAATATTGTGACCCGAAAGAAGGATCGAGGGAAGGGCTATGCGAAATATATGATTCGCCACATCTGCGAGCATTATGGCAATCAGTGCGATACCATGTATGCCGGTACGGGCAACTGTAAGAAGACTCTTGAATTCCTGGGGAAATGCGGGTTTGTCAACTCTCATATGGTGGCGAACTATTATCCGGAGCATTACCGTGAGCCCATCTATGAGGAGGGAGTCAGGCTCACCGATAAGATTTATCTGAAAAAGCAGTTGGATTCAGAGGTCAGCGTGAAAAAGGTGGTGGATCTTGCGATGGAAGCGGGAAGGATTCTCTTAAAAAACGGTGCGGAGATTTTTAGGGTGGATGAGACCATTATCCGAATCTGTAAACGTTTCCATGTAGAATATGTGGATACGTTTATCTTAAGCCATGCTATTTTCATCAGTGCGGAGAACGGCATGGAGGAGGCATATACGAAGGTGAAGCAGGTGCCCTTGTCCTCCTCTCACCTTGGGATTGTGGCGGAAGTAAATGAGTTGTCAAGGGAGATTGCAGAGGGGCTTGTGAGTATCGAGGAGGCATCTGAACGTCTTAGGGAGATTGACAGGTTTCCGGAGAAAAGGGGATATTTTCAAGTTCTTGCTGCGGGTATCTTAAGCGGATGTTATGGATATATTCTGGGGGCGTCTGCGCTGGAGAGCATAGTGGCATTTTTTATCGGATGTATCCTGTATGTATGGGTGCTGACGGCAAAGAAGCTTAAGCTGTCAAAGATGATTGTAAATATTGTGGGAGGCGTGATGATCACGACTCTTGCGATTGCAGGGTATCATCTTTTGCCAGGGAAGGTGGCGCTTAGCGGGATGATTATTGGCTCGATTATGCCCCTGGTGCCGGGGCTTGCCTTTGTGAATGCCATCAGGGATATTGCGGACAGTGATTTTCTGTCGGGGACGGTGCGGATGATAGACGCGCTGCTGGTATTCGTCTATATTGCCGTGGGCGTGGGGGTTACGCTCAGCGCGTATAATAATATGGGAGGGGGATTGATGCTGTGATCTATGAGTTTATTATGCATGTCATATGCCCGTTTCTGGGTACCATGGGATATGCGGTGCTGTTCCATGTTCCTAAGCGGTTCTATCTTAGCTGCGGGTTCACAGGTATGGCAGGGTGGCTTGTGTACAATACAATCGTTGGCCGTACTTTTTCAGCGGCCTTCGCCTCCTTTTTGGGAACCATGGCCGTGGTATTTTTATCCCGCGTGCTCAGTGTGAGAAAGAAATGCCCCCTTACAATCTTTCTGGTTTCTGGAATTTTGCCGCTGGTGCCAGGAGCAGGCATCTACTATACTGTGTACTACCTTGTAACGAACCAGTTGGCAGAGGCCTCCAGACGGGGGATGGAATCGGTTAAGGTGGCATTTGCAATCGTATTGGGAATCGTGTTTGTCCTGGCTGTTCCGGGCACAGTATTCCAGTCATTGGCTGTGGGACAAAGAAGAAGTAGAAAAGGTTGATAGATGTCTGATAGATATGGTACAATGAAGATAATATAAAGATGCAATTAGCAGCTACAAGAACCGTTACAGTTATGTAAGGAAGGTGAGCATATGTCAGGTAATTTGTTAAAGATTTTAAAGGAGAGCCGGTATACTACGGTTCTGAGCGGATTTGGCATGCTTCTTGAGAGCGGCTATCCATCCATCCGAGACGGCGATGTGTCCTACGATATAGAGCAGAAATACGGATATTCTATGGAAGAAATGTTTTCCAGTGCATTTTTCTCTACACGGAAGGAGCAGTTCTATGAATTCTACCGCAATGAAATGCTCAGTCAGCTTAAGACACCGCCGGGGAAGGGTTTTGCTGAGATGGCTGAGCTTGAGCGAAGGGGGATGTTCCAGGTCATTATTACCAGGCGGATTTATGGGTTGTCTCAGAGAGCAGGATGTAGGAACGTGATAGACCTTCATGGGAATGTGTACAATAATTTTTGTCCCCACTGTGGAAGGACTTATCCCATGGAGTACGTGAGGGATTCCGTCAGAGTGCCTTTGTGTGAAGACTGTAAGACTCCAGTTAGGCCGAGAGTCTGCCTGTTTGGGGAGATGGTGGATAACGGCGTGATTACCAGAGCGGCAGAGGAGATTCAGAAGGCAGACGTTCTGCTGGTGCTTGGCTCCCACCTGAACTCTTATCTGTGTAATCAGTTAATCAATTATTATGAAGGGGATAAATTGATTCTGGTAAATGAGACGCCCCATCATGCGGAGCGTTTGGCAAATATTGTTATCCATGAGAGGGTGGACGATCTGCTGGAAAGGCTTATAAGAAAACTGGGGTAGGCGAGGGGAATCCCTGCCCCAAAAAGGCTATTAAGACAGATTAAGGAGATATAGACATGAACAGAGTAAGAACCAGATTTGCGCCGAGTCCCACCGGCAGGATGCATGTGGGAAACTTAAGAACTGCGCTTTATGCGTATCTGATCGCGAAGCATGAGGAGGGGGACTTTATGCTTCGGATTGAGGATACGGACCAGGAGCGTTTTGTGGAAGGGGCATTGGATATTATTTACCATACTCTTGCAGAGACAGGACTTGTCCATGACGAAGGACCGGATAAGGACGGAGGGGTTGGTCCCTATGTCCAGAGCGAGCGTAATGCTTCAGGGCTCTATTTGAAATATGCGAAGCAGTTGATTGAGCAGGGAGATGCTTATTACTGCTTCTGTGACAAGGAGAGGCTTGAGACTTTAAAGAGCAGCGTGTCTGAGGACGGTGGGACTCAGATTGTGGTTTATGACAAGCATTGCCTGGGACTTAGTAAGGAGGAGGTTGAGGAGAACCTTAAGGCGGGCAAGCCTTATGTGATTCGTTTTAATATGCCCACAGAAGGGACAACCACCTTTGTGGACGACATTTACGGAGAGATTACAGTTCCAAACGAGGAGCTGGAGGATCTGATTCTAATCAAATCTGACGGGTATCCTACTTATAATTTTGCCAATGTGGTTGACGATCATCTTATGGGGATTACCCATGTGGTACGTGGAAATGAATACCTGTCTTCCGCGCCGAAGTATAACAAGATTTACGAGGCCTTTGGGTGGGAGGTTCCCACCTATGTGCACTGTCCATTGATTACGGATGAGAATCATAAGAAGCTTAGTAAGCGGTGCGGACATTCTTCGTATGAAGATTTGATTGATCAGGGATTTATCACCGAGGCTGTGGTCAACTATGTGGCGCTGCTTGGCTGGTGTCCGGCGGGCAATCAGGAGATATTTTCCTTGGATGAGCTGGTGAAGGAGTTCGATTACCGGCATATGAGCAAGTCTCCGGCCGTATTTGATATTGTGAAGCTTAAGTGGATGAACGGCGAGTATTTTAAGGCCATGGATGAAAAGCGGTTCTACGAGATGGCTAAGCCTTACATTCAGGAGGTGGTATCTAAAGATTATGACCTTCAAAAGATAGCGGCTCTTGTCCGCACCAGGATTGAAGTATTTCCGGATATTCGTGAACAGATTGATTTCTTCCAGGAGCTGCCGGAGTATGACCCGTCTATGTACTGCCATAAGAAGATGAAGACCAATGAGGAGAAGGCTCTTGAGGTGCTTAACGAGGTGCTGCCCCTTTTGGAAGCCCAGGAGGATTATAGCAATGACGGGCTGTTTAATGTCCTTAAGGGATATGTGGACGAGAAGGGGTATAAGACAGGCTTCGTTATGTGGCCTGTACGTACGGCAGTATCCGGCAAACAGAGCACCCCAGGCGGCGCAACGGAGATCATGGAGATTATCGGAAAAGAAGAATCGCTTAGGAGAATCCGAGCAGGGATTGAATTATTAAGCAGATAAGGGGAATCTATGAGTTTAAATCGTGCTCAGAGTACGGCGGCTGCCCACAAGGACGGGCCATGTATGGTTCTCGCCGGTCCCGGTTCCGGGAAGACTCTTACCATTGCCAAGAGAATTGAATATCTGATTACAAAGTATAAGGTAAGGCCAGAAGAAATTCTGGTCATTACCTTTACAAAATATGCGGCAAATGAGATGAAGGAGCGTTTTTGGCAGGTCATGGGGAATGTAAGGATGCCTGTGACCTTCGGGACCTTCCATGGAATCTATTACGGTATCTTGAAATGGGCGTACAGGCTGAACCAGGAGAATCTACTGACGGATGAGGAGAAGGACGCCCTGCTTCGTCAGATTGCGGGTCAGCTTGAATGGGATGTCTTAGGGGAGTCGGGCGACGAAAGGGATGCTCTTAAGGAGTTGGCCGCTGAGGTGGGAAATATAAAAAATAATTGTCTTGATATTGAGGAATATGAGTCCAGGCGTTACAAAACGTCCATGTTTCGGGAATTGTACCGGCTTTATGAGAGGGAGAAGAGGAAGCTTCGCAAGATTGATTTTGAAGACATGTTAATCATGTGTCGGGAATTATTTCTAAAAAGACCGGACATCCTAAAGAAATGGCAGGAAAAGTTTCAATATATCCTGGTAGATGAATTTCAGGATGTGAACCAGGCTCAGTATGATGTGGTGAAAATGCTTGCAGCCCCCAAGGATAACCTGTTTGTGGTGGGGGATGACGACCAGTCTATCTACGGGTTTCGGGGTGCGAAGCCTGGGATTATGCTGGAGTTTATGAAGGATTATCCCAAGGCAGAACAGATTCTTTTGGAGCTCAATTACCGCTCCACCGCTCATATTGTAAACGGAGCTCTTCGGGTGATTAATCACAATGATGAGCGTTATGAAAAGAATTTAAGAGCGCAGAAGGGGAAGGGTGAAGCCATCCACGTCCAGGAGGTCTATGACCCTTTGGCAGAGGGTGAGTATGTTCTTGAGATGATTCGGGAATATAAAGAGAAGGGAATCCCCTATGAGGAGATGGCTGTACTGTACCGGACGAGCCTGGATGCCAGAGCCCTGACAGAAGCCTTGGCAAAGGGTCAGATTCCCTTTATCATGAAGGAAAGAATAACCTGCTTGTATGACCATTTTATAGCTGTAGATTTGATGAGCTATCTCCATTTGGCCAGGGAAGGGTGTGAGCGCAAACATCTCCTTCGGATTGCCAACAGGCCCAAACGTTATCTTAGCAGAGACAGTATGGAGGGAAGGGTTAGCTTCGAGTCTATGCGGAATTTCTATTGTGACAAGGCATGGATGATTGACCGGATTGACCAGTTGGAGTGGGAGCTTAAGATGCTCAAAGGTCAGTCTCCCTATGCCGCGATTCAGTATATCCGAAAAGGAATGGGATATGATGATTTCCTTAAGGAGTATGCTGTCGGCCATCAGGTTTCCCTGGATGATCTTATGGAGACCGCGGATGAAATCTGGCAGAGCGCAAAGGGATATCGAACAGCAAAGGAGTGGCTTGAACATGCAGAAAATTATAAAGCTGTATTAAACGAGCAGAAGGCTAAGGGATGGAATCAGACGAAGGAGGGAGGCGGAGTTTCACTTTTGACCATGCATGGGGCCAAGGGGCTTGAGTATGAGCTGGTGTTCGTAATCGCCGCCAATGAGGGAAGTACACCTTACCGGAAAGCGAAGCAAAAGGAGGAGATTGAGGAGGAGAGGCGGATGTTCTACGTTGGGATGACCAGGGCAAAAAGCAGGCTCATCCTTAGTTATGTAAAAGAAAAAAACGGAAAAGCTCTCAGTCCTTCCCGCTTTATTGAGGAATTACTCCTCGTCTAGTTCCTCAAACTCCTGTGTGTCCATCCACTCGTCAAATGCATCTGCAGCAATCTCGTATTCTTCGTCATCTACGATATTCTCAAGTTCGGGTTCTCCTTCGGGCGTCTCCACATAACGGTAGAGGTAAACGTCTCCTTCTTCGGTGTTCCCATCTTCGTCCATGGGGAGTAAAGCTATGTATTCCTTGTCGGCGGCCTCGAACAGAGTGAGAATCGCGCATTTTACGACTTCATCATTGTCAAGTGTCAATTCAACTGTCATGTATTCATCCATAGTATCCGTCTCCTTTATTTTTAGATACTTTAACTGTACCAAAGGAAAGGGGAAAATGCAAGAAGGTTTTGAAAGTTACTATTCACAGCCACATAAAAATGTTGTAGAATAATAGGAGGATATGCGAAAAAGGCGTAAGGAGGAATACTGTTATGAGAAAAAGGAAAATGTTAAGGGCATTGATGATGCTCGTATGCATTTTCGTATTGTCCGCTTGTAAGAAGAATGTGGGAACGCCGGAGGATAACGCGGTGTCTGATGAGTC
>ERZ808028.218-NODE-218-length-57268-cov-18.570754_pt1 | contig 57268 bp, 53 predicted proteins | sample MGYA00380184_ERZ808028 | MGnify/ENA primary metagenome ERZ808028 (study PRJEB31490, sample SAMN06133397) | mouse gut metagenome | isolation source: J8_1 | host: mice | place: China: Chengdu | collected 2015-05 ... | reverse complement strand
AACGGCGGCTACACCCGGGTGCTGAAGATGGGCCCCCGCCGCGGCGACGCCGCCGAGATGGCCATCATCCAGCTGGTATAGCGAGCTGAAACTCCCCTGCCTCCGGCAGGGGAGTTTTTGTATCAAAATCTGCTGTAAAACCCGGCAATTCATGGGGAATTTCCCATTGACTTTAGCGCTGAAATGTGATACTATCCCCTCATCATCAAGTGAATACCGTTTGATAGAGGCGCGGGCGCCATGCGTACCGCGGAGCAAGGCCAGGCAGCCGCTCCGCGGGAGAGGGGCGGCCGCCGAAGGAGAAGGGGCCTGCCTGGGCCCCCACCCTGGGCCGCGGGAGAACATCCCCCGGACTGTCACGAATGTGGAGCGCTATCAGTCCGCCGCACAGCGGCGGGGTTTGTCCATTTCGGGCGCTCTTTTGAGAGCGTCCTTTTTTGTGGTCAGGCGGCACACTTGCAGAGAGGAAATGAGAAAATGAGAATGAGAAGAAACCGTCTGGGCGTCATCGCACTGATCGTGATGCTGATGTTCGCCCTGACCACCACCGCTTTCGCGGCCACAGAGGACCCCACGGAGATCACCGGGACCAAGTACATCGAGTGCCCGGACTGCGGCACCCTGGGCGTGGTCCTGTCCGCCGAGGGAGAGGCCGTCCCCTGCGAGACCTGCGCCGACAGCGAATACACGGGTTACATCCTGTCCCCCAGCCGTTACTTCAACACCCCCTGGGCCCTGCTGCCCCCCGTCATCGCCATCGCCCTGGCCCTCATCACCAAGGAGGTGTACTCCTCCCTGTTTGTGGGCATCCTGGTGGGTGGACTGCTGTACTCCAATTTCAATTTTGAGGGTACGGTCCTTCACGCATTCCAGGACGGCATCGTGGCCTCCCTGTCCGATGGGTACAACGTGGGCATTCTCATTTTCCTGGTCATCCTGGGGGCCATCGTGTCCATGATGAACAAGGCCGGCGGCTCCGCTGCCTTCGGCCGCTGGGCCCAGAAGAACATCAAGTCCCGGGTGGGGGCTCAGATGTCCTCCATCGTGCTGGGGTGCCTCATCTTCATTGACGACTACTTCAACTGCCTCACCGTGGGCAGCGTCATGCGGCCCATCACCGACAAGCACAACGTCTCCCGGGCCAAGCTGGCCTACCTCATCGACGCCACCGCCGCCCCGGTGTGCATCATCGCCCCCATCTCCTCCTGGGCCGCCGCCGTGGCCGCTTTCGCCGAGGATGGCCAGGGCCTCAACCTGTTTATCCGGGCCATTCCTTATAACTTCTACGCCCTGTTCACCATCGTGATGATGGTGGGACTGGTGGCGCTCAACGTGGACTTCGGCCCCATGGCCAAGTTCGAGAAGAACGCCGTTGAAAACAACGACCTGTTCTCCGGCTCCAACCCCTATGCCATGATGGACGACGAGATGGACGAGTCCAAGGGCTCCGTGCTGGACCTGGTGCTGCCCATCGTGGTGCTGGTGGCGGCCTGCGTCATCGGCATGATCTACTCCGGCAACTTCTTCCTGGCAGGCGATGAGGGATATCATGACTTCATTGTGGCCTTCTCCAACTCCGACGCCTCCGTGGGCCTGATGCTGGGCTCCGCTTTCGGCCTTGTGTTCGCCATCATCTATTACCTCATTCGCCGCTCCATGTCCTTCCGGGACCTGATGGGCTGCATCCCCGAGGGCTTCAAGGCCATGGTGCCCGCCATCCTCATCCTCACCTTCGCCTGGTCCCTCAAGGGTATGACCGACTCCCTGGGCGCCAAGTTCTTTGTCCGGGACTTCGTCCGCTCCGCCTCCGGCATCCAGGTGCTCCTGCCCGTCATCGTGTTCGTAGTGGGCTGTCTGCTGGCCTTCGCCACCGGCACCTCTTGGGGCACCTTCGGCATCCTCATCCCCATCGTCCAGAACGTGTTCTCCATGGACAACCCCCTGGCCATCATCTGCATCTCCGCCTGCATGGCAGGCGCCGTGTGCGGCGACCACTGCTCCCCCATCTCCGACACCACCATCATGGCCTCTGCCGGGGCTCAGTGCGACCACGTCAACCACGTGTCCACCCAGCTGCCCTACGCCATCTCCTGCGCCGTCATCGCCGGGATCGCGTACCTGCTGGCCGGAATCTTGGCTTTCGCGGGCGCGCCTGGGCTCATCGCCCTGCCCGTGGGCGCGGCGCTCATGATCGGCTTCCTGTTCGTCATGAAGCGGAGAGGCAGCTGAAGCTCGCATCATATGTAAAAACGCCTTCCCCGCCGCGGCAGGGAAGGCGTTTTTTGCTATGCCGGTTTGCGTCTCATGGCCTCCAGCCGCTCCAGCGCCCACAGCAGGGCCAGCAGGGCGCCCCCCGCCAGCCCCAGGGCCAGGCCGTCCGCCCAGCGGCCCTGGCTGGCCCCCAGGAAGAGGGTGACGGGCGCCCAGCGCGCCAGGGGCGCCAGGGCGGGGAAGAGCAGGGACAGGTCCAGCAGCACCGGGGAGAGCAGCAGCCCCGCCGCCGGGACAAAGGGCATCAGCACCGGCAGGGCGGTCCACAGGGGACGGCACCGGGCCAGGGCCAGGGCCAGCCCTCCCAGGAACAGCAGGTAGGGGAGCAGGGCCCACAATCCCCAAAGGGGGCGCTCCAGCGCCGCCAGGGCCAGCGCCCCGGCGCACAGCGCGGGGAGCAGGGCGCAGGCCAGCCGGGGCAGGAGCAGGGCCAGGGGGCCGCGCGGCGCCAGCAGCCGCCGGGCAAAGGGGGAGTCCAGCCAGCGTCCCAAATCCATGGCGGCAAACAGGGCGTACACCAGCAGGACGATGGCCAGCAGGCCCCCCAGCAGGCTGTCCGTCCCGCTGTCCGCCAGGGTGAGGGGGTCCAGGGGCCGCCCGTCCACCGTCTCCATGGACACCAGCACCCGGTCCTGGTCCAGCAGCGTCTCCTGGAGATGGGGGCGCAGGGCGGCGATGGAATCCGCGTCCGCGATGCCGCTGTCCAGCAGGTAGCGCTCCGCCACGGCGGGGGAGACCAGCTGGGCCACGCAGGCCGCCGCCGTCTCCCGTACCAGGGGGTAGGCGGTGGAGCCGGGGCCCACCAGCAATTCCATGAGCTCATAGGTGTCCAGCGCCTCCAGCCGCGCCTCAAAGTCCTGGGGGAGGACCAGGGCGCAGTCCCAGCGGCCCGAGGCCACCTGGCGCCGGGCCTCCCCGGCGTCCGAGAGGAGGAAGGATACCGCCAGGCCGCCGCGCCCCTCCAGCTTGTCCCAGAACCCCTCCCCGCCCCAGGCGGGGAGCACCACCCCCACCTGGACGGGGGCGGCGGCCTCCTGGGCTGGCAGGAGGGCCTTGGCCCCCAGGACCGCCAGGGGCAGGAGGAGCGGCATGAGCCAGGTCTGCGGGCGGGTGAGCCGGGCGGGGAGGACCGCCTTGAGGGCGGTGAGGAAAAAGCTCACGGCTCCTCCCCCCTTCCGTCCACCCCGCGGCGGTAGAGGAGGAGGGACGCGGCGGCCATGGCCAACGCCGTCAGCCCCAGGCAGACCCAGATGGCGGCGGGCACCTCATAGCCCATGGGCCAGGCGGCCAGCTGCCGCAGCCAGCCCACCGGGGACAGCCCGGATAGCCGCCCCAGGGCGCCGGGGAGCAGCACCGGGGGGATGACGCCCCCCGCCAGAAACAGGGACAGCAGGGAGATGGCGAAGGCCAGGCCGCCGCATCCGGCGGCGGTCCGGGTGGCGAGGCAGCACAGGGCGGCGAACAGGGAGCAGAACGCCGCCGCCAGCACAGACGCCCCCAGCAGGGCTAGAGGCCGCGCCCCCCCGCCCGCCAGCAGCAGGGAGGGGAGCAGCAAGAGCAGCAGGGCCCCGGCCCCCGCGGCCACGGCGCTGAACAGGCCGGGGGCGCAGCTCCTCCCCACGCAGCGCAGCCTGCGCTGGAAGCTGAGCCAGCCGCCGGTGTAGGCCGGCATGAACAGCGGGGCGGCGGACAGGGCGAAATAGGCCAGCAGGGACAGGCCGTAGTGCAGGGGGATGGGCAGGGCGCCGGTGGCGGACACCTCCTGTTGGCGGAACATGCCGGCGCGGTCCAGGGCCAGGGTGATGTAGCGCAGATTGATGTCAAAAATCACCTGGTCCCGGTCCAGGCCGGGGGGCGGGTTTTCCCCGTAGGCGTCCAGCACGGCGTACACGCCCCCCTGAAAGGCGGACAGGATGTCCGAGGCGCTCTGGCCAACCCACAGCAGCAGCAGGGACTCCAGGGGCCGGTCCCCGGCCACCACCAGCCGCAGGTCCGGGTTCTCCCCCCACATCACCCCCTGGAGGAACCCCTGGGGCAGGAGCAGCGCCGCCGTCACCTGGCCGGAGGCCAGCGCCTCCAGGGCCTCCGCCTCCCCCATAGCCACAACACGGCAATACTGAGAAATGTCCTCCATCCCGCCCATGTAGCGCTCCAGCAGGGCGGGGGTGTCGTCCCCCGCCGGGGCGGCCACGGCCAAGGTGACCCCCGAGAAGCCCACCCCCTGGGAGAGCAGCTCCTGGGCGGCCCGGCCCGCCCCCAGAGGGAGCAGGAGGCACAACAGGACAAGCCCCGCCAGCAGCCAAAGCTGCCGGCGGAGCCTGCCCAGGGCCAGGACAAGACAGGTTTTGAAAAAACGAAGGGTGTCCATAAGAGGGCCGTCAGTACAGGGCGTCCAGCAGGTCCGCGGGAAGTTTGTCCATCATGTCATAGGTCCAGTCCTCGGCGTTGTCCGCAATGTCCGCTATCAGGTCCTGCAAGTCGTCCTTCTCCATGTCGGAGAGCAGCTTGGGGTTGGAGAGGGACACCGTCATGCCCTTGCAGGGCCCCAGGTAGTAGGACGCCTCCAGGGACAGCAGCTTGGCCCCCGCCGCCTTGACGGACAGGTCATCCAGCTTCAGGTCGATGGAGTTCTTGGTGGCGGTGAGCTGGCCCTCCATGGAGAGGGAGGCGGTGTTGTCCACCTTCAGCTCCCACTCGAAGTTGTTGTTATCCGCCTTGGGCTGGTAGCGCAGCTCGGAGGTGAGGCGGTTGGAGTCCACGCGCAGGGTGGTCTCATCGGTGAACACGCCGCTCTTGGCAGCGTGGTCGCCGGTGGACTGGATGGTGAGCTTCTGGCCGTTCAAGGCCACCTCCAGGCTCAGGTCGTCCACGTAGTTCTCCCCGCCGCCCAGGTACAGGCCCACCTCCACCTTGGTGCCCTGGATGCGGTCAGAATACTCCACCGCGGAGACATAGCCGCCGCTGACGTACACCTCCAGCTCCAGGTCGCCCAGGGCCTTCACCGTCTGCTTTAAGGTATCGGCCATCTGGCTGTAGACGTCCGAGACGTCCGCCCCGGACAGCATGTCGTCCACTGTGCCCTTGTCAAAGCCCATGGACAACAGGATATCCCGGCTCATTGCCTGGGCGTCCACCAGCTTCATGGCGTCCTCCCAGGCGTTGATGTAGTCCTTCATGGCGTCCTCGGGCACCACCACGTGGTAGAGGGTGGCGTCCAGGCTCTTGCCATTGACCTCCACCTTCTGCTTGCCGCCCTTCTCCACCTGGACGGCGTCGAAGAGCTGCTTATAGGCGTCGCCCATGGCGGCCTGGGCCTCCTTGGCCTGCTCCTGGGAGGACAGGGCCTTGTCCATCAGGTCAAAGAGGTTGAAGCCGATCTTTTCAATATCGACCTCTTTGGACCAGGCCCCCAGCCGGACCAGGTCCTTACCCAGGGTCTCGGTGTTCACGCCGTAGGCCTCGCCCTTGGTGAACTGGGGGGAGGCGAACAGCATGTCGCCCCCGTCCACCAGCATCTGGAACACCGCCAGGTCCTCGCCGTCCCAGAAGGCGGCGATCTCGGCGTCCATTTTCCGGCCCTTCTGGTCGTAATCGGCGTCCACGCGCATCCCCAGCCCCCTGAGGGAGGCCAAGTCGTACCGGCCCGTCAGCTCGGGGCTGAGGCTGTTCAGGGCAAAGCTCACGCGCTGGGTGTAGGAGCGCCCCTCCAGAAGCTTGCCCAGCTCGGGCAGACCCAGATGGTCGCCCGCGCTGACATAGGCCGCGGCGGTTTTGGCGATGGCCTTCTCCACCTGCCCCCTGGGGGAGGAGAACAGCCCGCCGATGGCCGCCGCGATAAGCACCACCACCAGCGCCGCGGCCACAATGCCGCCGATGAGCAGCGGCGCGCCCCGGCGCTTGTTTCCGTCCTGGCCGGCCTCGGGCCAGGAGGAGCTCTGGGCGCCGGGCACGGTGTAGACGGGGGGCTCCGGCGGGGTGGGGGCGGAGGGTCCGCCCGCCGCGCCGAAGCCGGCGGAGGTGGCCGCCCCGCAGTGGGGACAGAATTTCGCGCCGGACTCAATTTCTTTTCCACATTTCAGACAAAACACCGTTCATTCCTCCATGTTTTTGATCGGGGGGCGGGTCAGGACACCGCCCGCCCGTTTTCCAAACGCAAAACGGCGCCGCACAGCCGCTCCAGCTCCTGGGGGTGATGGCTGCACCAGATCAGGCTTCCCCCCGCCGCCAGAAAGGACTCCAGATAGTCCAGCAGCCGGGGCACATAGTCCTGGTCCAGCCCGGCGGTGGCCTCGTCCATCAGCAGCACCTGGGGCCGGGCCAGCAGGGCCAGGGCGATGTTCAAGCGCTGGGCCATGCCGCCGGACAAAGCGCGCACCGGGCGGCGCAGCAGCGCCTCCAGCCCCAGCAGCTCCAAAACCTCCCCGGGCAGAGGCCCAGACAGGCCGCAGGCCCCCTGCCACAGCCTGAGCTGGCGCTCCACCGTCAACTCGGGCACCAGCTCGGCGCTCTGGGGGGCGTAGCCCAGGGTGCGGCGGAGGAACCGCCGGTCCCCCAGCACGCTCTTCCCCTGGTAGAGCACGTCGCCGCTGTCCGGCCGCTGGACCTGGGCCAGCAGCCGGAGCAGGGTGGACTTGCCTGAGCCGTTGCTCCCCGCCAGCCCCAGGCACTGCCCCGGGGGCAAAACGAAGCTGACGGGGGCCAGGACCTGCCGGGCGCCGTAGCTCTTGCACAGCCCGCGTACCTCCAGCATGGGTCAGGTGACGGGGGTGCCGCACTCGTCGCAAAAGCGGCTCCCGGCGGGCAGGGCCTTGCCGCACTTGGTGCAGAACACGCACCCCGAGGCGGTGGGGGCGGTGGGGTTGGGCCTGACGGTCCCGCCCAGGATCTTGTCCTCCTCCGCCTTGATCTGGGCCAGCCGGGCGTTCAGCCCGGCGACCTCCTCCTCGATGCCCTTCATGCGGGCAAAGTCCTCGGTAAAAATGTCCATGCTGGCGGCGCCCTCCTTCCAGCTCTGGTAGAGCTTGACGCCCAGGGCGGCCTTTTCCGCCTCCAGCCTCTTCTGGGCGTTGCTGATGGCGGACTTCACCCGGCTGCTCTCCACCAAGCTCTCGGACTTGACGCTCACCGCGGCCACGCCCTTGTTCAGCGTGTCCTTCAGGCTGTCGAACATTGCCATCGTTGATTCCTCCCTTTTTTCTCAGTTGACCGACGGGGTCATTCGTATTCGTCGCCGTAGGGGCTGTACACCGTATAGGGCTGGGAAGCGCTGGTCCAGACCCGCTCCACGTCCCGGGCGACGCGGCGGCTCTCCTTGCCGTCCCACAGCATCAGATCGCCGTCGGCGATATACAGCACCTGGCCGCCGTCCAGGAAGGTGGGGACGCCCTCCATCTCGTCGGTGATGGAGGAGGGCTTGCCGTCCTTGAGCAGGGCCAGCTCACGGGCGTAGCTGCTGTCGATGTCGGAGATCACGTAGGTGGTGCCGCTCTCGTCCAGAAGATAGGCCCCATAGACCTCCTGGGCAATGGTCTCCAGCTTGCCGTCCTGATACACGCAGAAGTCGCCCGCCATGTTGTAGTTTCGGTCGGAGGTGACATCGGTGAACAGGTAGAGCGCGTCTTTGCCGGAGGACCTGCTCCAATAGGGGCCGGCAAAGTCGTCGTCAGCGATGGTGGAGGTGAAGGTGAGGGCGTCCTGGCCCAGGGAGAAGGACTGGAGCATGTTCACGCCGTCCTCGTCAGAGACATTCAGCACCACCTCTTTGCCGCCCAGCACATAGACGCTGTAGACGCCGGAGACGCCGTCCAGGTCCAGCTCGCTCTCCTTGCCGCCCACGTTCTGATACCAGGGGCCGTCGTTGCCGCCGGCGTACAGCAGGTCGCGGACCTCCCCGGCGTAGCCCAGGTCGGCCACGTCGGCCACCTTTCCGCCCTTCACGTCCACCTTTTTGTAGAGAAAGACGCCGTCAAAGGGGGCGCTGGAGGCGGTGGATTGGAGCGCCGTGGCGATGGGGTCGCCCTTGCCCTCGCCGGTGTAGTGGTAGAGGCTGTAGGAGGTCTGCTCAAAAGGGCTCTCCTTCAGGGACTGGCGGACGCGCTCCCGCTCCTGGGCCTGGTTCCAGGCGTCGATGCGCTCGTCGTAGTCCTCCTTGGCCGGGTCGTAGCGCTTGTGGGCCTCCTCCTCGGCCAGGTCGCGGATATCCCAGTAGTACAGGTCGTCGGGTGTCTTGCCGTCGGTCAGCAGGAAGCTGACGTCAAAGTCGTACCGGTTGCCTTGGCGGTCCTCGTAGTAGCCCACGCCCTGCTCCCGGTCAATGCCGTAGCGGTAGAAATAGTCGTACCAGGAGGGGTTGACGGGCTTCTCGCCGCTGAGGGTGGAGGCGTCGCCGCCGGCCTTGGCGTCGGTGACGAAGTCGTACAGGGTGCGCTTCTCCACGTCCCGCACATAGTAGTAGAAGTCCGCCTTGCCGCCCTCCGACTTCACGCCGGCGATGGAGTGCGCGTCGCTGACCAGCTTGGCCTTGTCGCCGCCGGGGGCGCAGGAGTAGATGGTCATGTTGTTGCCGCCGACATCGTCGCTGCCGGCGTCGGTGACGGTGTAGACCAGAAGGTCGGCGTCGTAGTCGGTGAGAATCGAGCCGGCCCCCTTGAGCAGGCGCTCCTCCTGGGCGTCCTTGGTCAGGGCCATTTTATACAGGGACAGGGTGCCGTCCATCTCGTCCAGCTGCGTGTAGTAGAGGGACTTCTGGTCCTGGCTGAGCCGGTACTCGTTGTAGCCCCGGATGAGCCGGAAGCTCTCCTTGCCGTCGTAGAGGCTCAGCTTGGACTCGCCGTTGAACTCGGAGTACAGCAGCCGCCCGTCGTCCAGGAGGAAGAAGCCCATCACGTCCCGGGAGACGCGCTGGGGCTTGCCGCCCTTCTTCAGTTCGGACACGGCGAGCTGATAGAGGGAGGCGTCGCTGTCCGTGAAGTACACGGTCTTGCCGTCGGGGGAGAAGCGCACGTTGGTCTTGAAGTCGTCGGCCTCGTCGGTGAGCTCCAGGGCCTGGGTCTTTTCCTTCAGGTCGGCCAGGTACATCAGCTCGCCGTCCTCATTGAGGTAGGCGAACGCGGCCTTGCCGCCCCCGCCCAGGCCGGACAGGAGCTTGAATAGCAGCACCGCCACCAGGACGACCACCACGGCGCCCGCGCCCAGCACCACCAGGCCCGCTCTGCCCCGACGCTTGGGGGGGTCGGCAACGGCGGTGGCGGCGCCGGTGACATCGGGCACGGCGGCGGCAAAGGGGACCACGGCACCGCCGGAGGCGGGCTGCTCAAAGGCGGAGGCGGGGGAGCCTTCCACAGGGGAGGTCTCCTGAGGACTCGCTTCCTCGAGAGGCGCGGCTTCGGGGGCCGCCTCCTCGGGGGCCGCCTCCTCGGGGGCCGCCTCCTCAGGGGCCGCCTCCTCGGAGACCGCCTCCTCAAGGGGGGCCGCTTCCTCAGGGGCCGTCTCCTCCGTCTGGGGGAAGCCGGCCTGGGGGAGCTGGAACGGTTCGACGGGAGGCTGAGAGGGGGGATCGGCCTGCTGGGGCGGAATGGGAGAGTTCACTGGAGTACCGCAGCCGGAGCAGAACTTGGCGTCGTCCGGCAGCTGCTTGCCGCAGTTTTTACAAAACATGGTGACATACGCTTCCTTTCTCTCTTTCTTCTTTTCCTCACGGGCCTCTCTCCGGCGGCCCTTGCCCCGGGGAGAAGCAATATAAACAGTATGACACATCTGTCTAAAAAAGGCAATCTTTTTCCCCCATGTTTTGACAAAATAAGGGCCCCGCCGGAACGCTCCGGCGGGGCCCCCTCCGTTTGGCGGCGCCAGATCAGCCCTGGTCCGTCTCGTACTCCAGAATCCGGCCTGTGACGGCGTCAATTTTAAACTCGTGCTCCACCCGGCCCTGGCGGAACTCGATCTCGTACACCACGGCTTCGTCGTCCCGGTCCATCTGGACGTGGGTGATGACTGCCTGGCCGGCGCTCAGCCCCGCCCGTTCCAGGGCGATGGCCTTGGCCCGCTCAATGCCGATGTAGGTGGAGCTTCCGGGGCTGGCGCTGGGCAGGGCGGTCGGGAGGGCCTCGACGCTGCGGCTGTACACCCCGCCGGAGGCGGCCAGGATCTCATACTCGTATTCATGGGTGGAGGTGTGGAACTCCAGGTCGTAGACCGGCACGCCGTCCTCATAATCCCGTTCGGCCTTGGTAAAGACGGCCTGGGCGGCGGACACGCCCGCGTCCGCCAGGGCGGCGGCCTTGGCCCCCTCCAGACCCACGTCATTGTCGGGGAGCTGGGTGGCGGGCGGGGCGCTGGCGGGAGGAGCGGACTGGACAGGGGGCGCGCTCTGGGCCGGGGCGCTGGGGGCGGGGCTGGAGGAGACGTAGGACTCCTTCACCTTGCCCCGGACCGCCCCGGTGTTGGCGTTGATTTTGTATTCGTAACGGGCGTCGGCGGTGTGGAAGCGGAACTCATAGACCCACAGGCCGTTGTCCTCGGCCAGCGCCTCCCGGCTGACCTCGGCCTCCCCCTCAGCCAGCCCGGCGTCCGTCAGGGCCAACGCCCGGGCCTCGTCGATGGTCAGGGCGGGGACTAGGCCCACCGTTCCGACGCTCTCCTCCGGGGGCGCGGGGGAGGCGTCCCCCTCCGGGGCGGCGGACACCGCCCCGCTCTGCCCCGGCGGGGCGTCCCCCTCCGGGCTGTTTCCCAGGGCCCAGAGGGCGTATGTAATGATGGCGGCCAGGGTGGCCAGGGCTGTCAGGGCGCAAATGATGGTGACGCGGGCCTTTTGGGGCGTCTCAAACAGGGGCTCGAGCCTGTCCTTGAGCGTGGGCTTGTCCGGCATGGGGACCACTCCTTATCAGGATGGGATATCCTCAATATTATAGCAGACTTTTTCAGGAATGGATAGGCCAAAATATGGCCGGACGCAGAGCGTTAAAGTGTTGACAAAATTTCCGCCATCGGGTAAACTTTACCATAGCTGCATCATGAGAGAGCACAGTGGTGCTCCACATTTGACAAAAGGAGTTTTTATCATGCTGAAAAACAAGACGGCCGTCGTCACCGGCGGCACCCGGGGCATCGGCCTGGCTATCGTCAAGACCTATCTGGACAATGGCGCCAACGTGGTGGTGTGCGGCTCCCGCCAGGAGACCGTGGACAAGGCCCTGGCCCAGCTTACCCAGTACGGGGACCGGGTGATGGGCGCATGCCCCGACCTGTGCGATCCCCAGGCGGTGGGCGCGGCCTTTGCCGCCGCCAAGGAGAAGTTCGGCAGCCTGGACATCCTGGTGAACAACGCGGGCATCTCCTCCCGGACCAGCCTGTACGACTACACCGTGGAGGAGTTTGGCAAGATCTTTGACCTGAACGTGAAGGCGCTGTTCGTGTGCGCCCAGGCGGCGGCCCGGATCATGAGGGAGCAGGGGGGCGGCGTGATTCTGAACACCAGCTCCATGGTGTCCGAGTTCGGCCAGCCCTCGGGCAGCGGTTATCCCGCCTCCAAGTTCGCCGTCAACGGCCTGACCCGCTCCTGGGCCCGGGAGCTGGCGAAGGACCAGATCCGCGTCAACGCGGTGGCCCCCGGCGTCACCGCCACCGACATGGTGTCCGCCCTGCCCAAGGAGATGGTGGACCGCATCTCCGCCGGTATCCCCCTGGGCCGGGTGGGCCAGCCCGAGGACGTGGCCAACGCTTTCCTGTACCTTGCCAGCGACCAGGCCAGCTATGTCACCGGCACCGTGCTGAAGGTGGACGGCGCGGCGATGACTTAAAAGAAGCGCGGAGAAGCGGACAGCGAGGGAGCTTGGAGCGGAGCGAGGCCAAGAGCCCAGCCGCCGCGCGGCGGAGGCGGGTCTTGGCTGAGAGGTCGCGAAAGCAAAAGCCCAAGGCCCGCGGAAGAAACGCGAAACACCCCCGACGAATGGGGCGGCGTCCGTAAAACAGTGAATCCTCCGTATGGCGCGGCCATACGGAGGATTGCTTTCGCGTGATATTCAAACTGACCAGCCGCTGTCCAGCGGATAACAGGGGTCGTACAGGTTCGGCAAATGAGGCAGGGCCTGGGCGAAGGCGTGGGCGTCCGCCTCGCCGCGGCGGTTGATCTTGGCCCTGTGGGCAAAAGGCCGGACCGGGGGACAAGGACGGGCATACGCGGGAAGCGGGTGTAATTACGCAAAAAATTCGTGACAATATTATGGAATTTGCGCGAGATTTGGAGTATCATAAAACCATCAAATAAAAAAGGTGGAATGCTGATATGAAAGTGGTTATCATCGGCGGCGTGGCGGGAGGGGCCACGGCGGCGGCCCGGCTGCGCCGGCTGGACGAGCGGGCGGAGATCGTGGTTTTTGAGCGGTCGGGATACGTCTCCTACGCCAACTGCGGCCTGCCCTACTACATCGGCGGGGTCATTGAGGACCCCGGGGCCCTGACCCTCCAAACGCCGGAGAGCTTCTTCGCCCGCTTCCAGGTGGATATGCGGGTGTGCCACGAGGTCACCGCCATCCACCCGGAGGAAAAGACCGTTTCCGTCAAAAACCTGGAGACGGGGGAGGAATTTGAGGAGCGCTACGACAAGCTCCTCCTCTCCCCCGGCGCCAAGCCCACCCAGCCCCGGCTCCCCGGCGTGGGGCTCAGCAAGCTGTTCACCCTGCGGACCGTGGAGGACACCTTGCGCATCAAGGACTACATCAACGCCCATCATCCCAGGTCCGCGGTCCTGGCGGGAGGGGGCTTCATCGGCCTGGAGCTGGCGGAGAACCTGCGGGAGCTTGGTATGGAGGTCACCATCGTCCAGCGGCCCCGGCAGCTGATGAACCCCTTCGACCCGGACATGGCGGCCTTCATCCACGGAGAGGTCCGGCGACACGGCGTCCGGCTGGCCCTGGGGCACACCGTGGAGGGCTTTGCCGAACGGGACGGCGGCGTGGATGTGCTGCTGAAGGACAGCGAACCCCTCCACGCCGACATGGTGGCGCTGGCCATCGGGGTCACTCCGGACACCGCCCTGGCCAAAGCGGCGGGGCTGGAGCTGGGGCTCAAGGGCAGCATCGTGGTCAATGACCGGATGGAGACCTCTATCCCGGACGTCTACGCCGTGGGGGACGCCGTTCAGGTGAGGCACTATGTCACCGGGCAGGACGCGGTGATTTCCCTGGCGGGCCCCGCCAACAAGCAGGGCCGCATCGCGGCGGACAACATCTGTGGCGGAGACAGCCGATACCTGGGCAGCCAGGGCAGCAGCGTGATCAAGGTGTTTGACCTGACGGCCGCCGCCACCGGCGTCAACGAGACCAACGCCAGAAAGGCGGGGCTGGACGTGGACGCGGTGGTTCTGTCCCCCATGAGCCACGCGGGTTACTACCCGGGCGGGAAGCTGATGACCATGAAGGTGGTCTTTGAGAAGGAAAGCTTCCGGCTTCTGGGGGCCCAGATCGTGGGCTATGAGGGGGTGGATAAGCGGATTGACGTGCTGGCAACGGCCATCCACGCCGGACTGACGGCCATTCAGCTGAAGGACCTGGATCTGGCCTACGCGCCGCCCTACTCCTCCGCCAAGGATCCGGTGAATATGGCGGGCTTCATGGTGGAAAACCTGGCCCAGGGGGTTGTGAAGCAGTTCCGGGCCGAGGATGTGCCCAGCCTGCCCCAGGACGGCAGTGTGACACGGCTGGATGTGCGGACTGCCGGGGAATATGGCCGGGGCCATATCGAGGGCTTCCGGAACATTCCCGTAGACGAGCTGCGGGCGCGGCTGGGGGAAATCGAGGTCGGAAAGCCGGTGTATGTCATCTGCCAAAGCGGTCTGCGCAGCTATATCGCCTGCCGGATCCTGGCCGGATACGGCTATGAGGCGTATAACTTCTCCGGCGGCTTTCGGTATTATGACGCGGTGGTCAACGACCGCCGGCTCATCGAACAGGCCGAGCCCTGCGGCATGGATCGGCGCTGACAGAAGTCCCCTCCCGGCGGGCCGCGCCCGCCGGGAGGGGACTATTTCAAAAAGCAAGCAAAAGCCCATGATGACGCGGCCATAGGCCGCTATTCCTTGCTTTTTGGCCGGGGCGCGTCACATGGCCAGGACCTCGTTCCACTTTTCCTCCGCCACGGGGATGCCTTTTTCCAGGTTGTCCTTGCGGGCCCGGTGCTCCGCCGAGCCCGGGCAGCGGACCTCTCCCCCCTCCCGGTCCGGGCGGCTGGAGGCCACGTCGGCGGCGATGGCGCTCACGATGGACTCCGTCACCGACCGGTCCTGGAATTTGGAGGGATCGATGGCGATCATGATCTGGGTCAGGCCCACCTCGTCCCCAAAGGCGCCGATGGCGGATACGCTGTTGCCGTCGGTGAGCACGGTGGCGATCATATCCAGCAGGATGGACAGCCCGCTCCCCTTCCAGTAGCCGATGGGCAGCGTCCGGCGGGTGCGCTCGATGGCGGCGGGGTCCCGGGTCAGCTGCCCGTTTTCGTCATACCCGCCCGCCACCGGCAGCTGCTGCCCCGCCAGGCGGGTGGACTCCAGCTTGCCGTAGCTGAATTGGCTCATGGCGCAGTCCACCATGATGTGCTCGCCGTTGGCCCGGGGCACCGCCAGGATCAGCGGATTGTTGCCAATGCGGTTGTCCACCGCCCCCCACGCGGGCATGTTGGGGCAGGTGTTGGACCAGCATATGCCGATGCACCCAGCCTGGGCGGCCTGCCAGCCGTAGGTGCCCCCCCGCATCCAGTGGTTGTTGTTGCCCAGGGCCACCATGCCGATGCCAAACTGCCCGGCCAGGGAGATGGCCCGGGCCATGGCCTGCCTGGCGTTCAGGGGGCCAAAGCCCCGCTGCCCGTCCCATCGCTCCATGGCCCCAAAGCCGGCCGTGCGCACGGCCTGGGCGGCGGGGTCGATCTTCCCCTTGCGCAGGTAGTCCACCACCACCGGGAAGCGGTTGAGCCCGTGGCTGTATATCCCGGCCAGGCTGTTTTGGGCGAAGATCTCCGCCGCGTCCCGGGCGCGGTCGGGGGAAAAGCCGTATTTCTCCAGCACCCGCTGGAATTCGGCCAGCATGGTCTCGTAAGGAACTCTCATACTCTCAACTCCTCTTTCCTGATGATCCGAAACAATATCCACACGCGAACAAAGCAGCCTGTCACAGTGCGGCAGGCTGCTTTGTTGTGGCAGTTAAGGCAGGTGGATTACTCCAGGGGAGCGGGGTAGAGGATCTTGGTGTCGGTGAAGTCGAAGGGCCAAACGGTTTTCCACTCGCCGCCCTGGACCTGGGCGATGGCCACGGAGGCGGAGGTGTTGTCCCGGAAGTGGGGCGCGCCGGCCAGGTTGTAGTTCTCAAACTTGATGGTGTCGTAGGGCAGCACAATCTTGCGCCCGCCGGGGAACTCGCCCTTGATCTCCAGCTCGGCCAGGGCGTTCTTCACGGCCTCGCCGTCGGTGGAGCCGGCGGCCTCAATGGCGGTCTTGAACAGCCACACCACGGTGTAGGACTCGGCGGAGTGGCCGTTCATGTTCACACCGAACTTGGCCTTGAACTCCTCGTTGATGTCCTTGCCGTTGATCAGGTCGGGGTTAAACTCCACCACGGAGGCCACGCCGTTGGCCGCGCCGGCCAGGTTGGTGATGAAGGCGGGGTCGGTGAAGCCGTTGGCCTTGGCCACGATCATCTTGGGCTTGTAATCCTGGGCCTTCAGGGTCTGGACGAACAGGGTGGCGTCGCCGATGTAGGAGTCGCACAAAATGGCGTCGGGGTTGGCCTGCTTCAGGGCCAGCACCTGGGCGCTCAGGTCGGTGGCGTTGCTGGAGTAGTCGATGGTGGCCACCAGGTCGAAGCCGAACTCATCCTTGTAGAGCTCCACGCAGCGGATCAGCTCCTGGCCGATGGCGGCGCGGTCGGTGAAGATGGCGATGGTCTTGACCTCCTCGCCGGTCTGCTCGGAGGAGTCCTTCAGGTACTCCAGCATGTCCTTCACGTACACGGAGTTCAGCGGGCACAGGCGGAAGAAGTAGTCCATGGTCTCATGGTCGGCGTCGCTCAGCCGGTCCAGGGTGGAGATGGCGGTGATCATGGGCACCTGGTACTGCTGGCACACCTGGGCCACCACCTCGGTGACGGTGGACATGTGGCAGCCCATCATGATGTCCACGTGCTCCTGGGTGATGAGGCGCTCCGCCTCGGACTTGCCCTGGGCGGGGTCGCCGGCGTGGTCGCCGCGCACCACCTCCAGGGGACGGCCGTTGACGCCGCCCTTGGCGTTGATCTCCTCCACGGCGAAGTCGATGCCGCGCAGGATGTTCTCACCGATGGCGGCGTTGCCGCCGGACATGGCGTAGATGGTGCCCAGGCGGATGGGGTCGCCGGAGGGGGCGTCGCCGCCCTCGGGGGCCTTGCTCTCGGGCGCCTTGGACTCGGTGGCGGGGGCGGAGGGCGCGGCGGAGGGCGCGGGAGTGGCGGTGCAGGCGGCCAGCAGGCCGCCCAGCATGGCCACGGCGCACAGCATTGCGATGAGCTTCTTCAATTTCATTGTTATGCCTCCCTAAATAGTTGTTGCCGTTCCGGCGCGGGCCGGAAGGGTATTGTTAACGCTGACTGCCGGCAGCGTTGAACACATGGCTGCCAGGGCCTAGATGCCCAGGTACGCCTTTTTGACGTGCTCGTTGGCCTCCAGCTCGGAGGCGGCGCCCTCCAGGGCGATGCGGCCGTTCTCGATGACGTAGCCCCGGTCGGCGCAGGCCAGGGCCTTGGTGATGTCCTGCTCCACCAGCAGCACCGAGATGCCGTCCTCCCGGGCCATGGTGGAGGCCACGTTCAGGATGTCGTCCACGATGTTGGGGGCCAGGCCCAGGGAGGGCTCGTCCAGGATGAGCAGCTTGGGCATGCCGATCAGCGCCCGGGCCACCGCCACCATCTGCTGCTCGCCGCCGGACAGGGTGCCGGCGGCCTGCTTGGCCCGCTCCTCCAGCTTGGGGAACCACTGATAGGCTCTCTTCAGGTTCTCCTGAAAATGGGCCTTGGTCTCTTTGCTGAACGCGCCCATCTCCAGGTTCTCCAGCACGGTCATCTCGGTGAAGAGCTGACGGCCCTCGGGGACCTGGACGATGCCGTGGTCCAAAATGTAGCGGGAGCTCTTTTTCGCCAGCTCGTCGCCGTTGAACATCACCGAGCCGGAGGCGGGCTTGAGCATCCCGGTGATGGCCCGGACCATGGTGGTCTTGCCCGCGCCGTTGGAGCCCAGGATGGCGGTGACCTGACCGTCGGCCACCTGGATGGAAATGTCCCAGAGGATGTTGACCGCGCCGTAGCCCGCGTTTAAGCCTTCCACTTTAAGCATGAGCCCCATCCTCCTTCTTCGTGCCCAGATAGACCTCCATCACATAGGGGTCGTTCATGACCTGCTCCGGGGTGCCCTCGGCGATCTTCTCCCCGTGGTGGAGGACGATGACCTCCTCGCACAGGCTCACCACCGCCTGCATGATGTGCTCGATGAGGAAGATGGTGACGCCCGACTCGTTGATCTTGCGGATGAGCTGGATGGCGGCCTCGGTCTCCGCCGGATTCAGCCCCGCCATGTTCTCGTCCAGAAACAGCAGCTCGGGGCTGGTGACCAGGGCCCGGGCCATCTCCAGCCGCTTCTGGTCGGGGGTGCCCATGTCCTTGGAGATCACATGTCGTTTCTCATACAGGCCGGTGAACTGGAGGACCTCCATGGCCTTCTCCTTGGCCTCCCGCTCGTTCTTGGCGGCGGCGTGGCCGAAGTAGGCGGAGGCCACCACGTTCTCCAGCACGCTGAGGTTCTTCAGCGGCTTCATGATCTGGAAGGTGCGGGCGATCTTCATGTTGGTGTACTCGTGGGCCTTTTTGCTGGTGATGTCCTGGCCCCGGAAAAAGATCTGGCCCTCGGTGGGGGGGTAGTAGCCGCAGATCATGTTGAAGGTGGTGGACTTGCCCGCGCCGTTGGGGCCGATCATGCCGGTGATGGCCCCCTCCTTGATGGAGAAGGACACGTCCTTCACGGCGGTGAGGCCCTTGAACCGTTTGGTGATGTGCTGCACCTCGATGATAGGGGAATCCGACATGGTCTACACCTCCTCCTTATGGTATTGGGCCAGCTCCACTTCCTCCAGCACGTCCACAGAGGGCTTGCGCAGGAGCTTGGTGTCAATGAATGTCTTGACATTGCTGTGCATATACCAGCCCAGGATGCCCGCGGGGCGGAAGCGGATGACTGCCAGCAGAGCCACGGCGTACATCAGCATGTTGATGCCCGGCAGGATGGCGCTGTACTTGGCCCGCAGGAACTCAGACAGAGGGATCATGATGAGCCCGCCCACCAGGGGGCCCTCCACATAGGCCGCGCCGCCCACCACCGCAGGCAGGACGGACTCGGTGGACTTGGCCTGGACCATCAGCTCCGGGTCGATGTAGCGGATGTAGCTGGCGTAGAAGAAGCCCACCAGCGCCGCCACCATGGCGGACACCACCACGGCCATAATCTTGTACCGGGTGGGGTTGATGCCGATGGCCGCCGCCGCGTCCTCATCCTCCCGGATGGTGCGCAGGGCGTAGCCCATCTTGGAGCGCTCGATCTTTTTCATCATCAGATAGATGCCCAGCACCATCACCAGGCCCACATAGTAGTAGGGCACCTTGCTGCCGAAGCGGAAGTCCAGCCAGGAGTCCTTGCCGAAGGGCAGGCCCACGCCGCTGGCCCGGCCGAAGAAGCTGGAGTTGATGATGAACTGCCGCAGGGCCTCGCCGAAGGCGATGGACACCAGGGTGAAGTAGGGGCCCTTCAGGATGAAGCAGGGGTAGAAGATGACCCCGGCCACCAGGCCCACCACCACCATGCCGAAGATGGCGGCCAGCCAGGGGTTGGCGCCGGTCTTGGTGATGAGCAGGCAGCAGGCGTAGGCGCCCAGGCCCATGTAGGCGGCGTGGCCCAGGGAGTTCTGCCCCGTCATGCCGCCCAGCAGGTTCCAGGCCATGGACAGGGTGGACATGTAGAACACCAGCACGAACACATTCAGGATGTACGGGGATTTCACAAATACCGGGATCAGGATGAACACCAGAAGAATCAGGCCGAGCACAATGGCGAGGTTCCGGTGGTAGATCCGTACCGCTCTTTTTTTCTCAGCCATTCTCATTTCCTCCTGATAATGACGGTCTGGCGCACGACCAGGATCACGATGAAGGTGACGAACACGATCAGGTCGCTGTAAGACGGGCTGATGAACAGGGCCACCATGGTCTCCAGCAGCCCCAGGAAGATGCCCGCCAGGAAGGCGCCGGGGATGGAGCCCAGGCCGCCCACCACCACCACGATCAGCGCCCGGAAGCCGAAGCTGGCCCCGGCGGTGGGGAAGATGCTGTAAAATCCGGTGAGCAGGGCGCCGGCCACTCCGGCCAGCGCGGCCCCCAGGCCATAGGTCAGCACATAGATCCGTTTGGTGTTGATGCCCACCACCTCGGCGCCCACGGAGTTCTGGGACACGGCGCGGATCTGCTTGCCGGTGGTGGAGTACTTCAAAAAGGCGAACAGCGCCACGGACACCACGATCAGCACGCCGAAGCTGATGAGGCGGGGCAGCGGCATGGTGACGGGGCCCAGCCCGATGTTGGTCTGGGAGTAGGAGGTGGTGATAACCCGGTACTCCGAGCCGAACAGCACCAGCGCTCCGTTGGACAGCAGCAGCCCAAGGCCCACGGTGAGGAACAGCAGGTTGGTGAAGCTCTTGGTCCCCAGGGAGGGGGTGATCAGCGTGTGCTGAATGACGCCGCCCAGGCAGAACATGATGATGGCCACGATGGGGACGCACAGATAGGGGTCCAGCCCAAAGACGGACCACAAAACATAGGTCAGGTACATGCCCACCATCAGCATCTCGCCGTGGCAGAAGTTGACGATCTTCATCACGCCGAAGATCACGTTCTGCCCCATGCCCATGAGCGAGTAGAACCCGCCCATCAGAAGTCCGTTGACGCAGGCTTGCAAAAAGGTGCTCACAAACAACTTCCCCCTCTCAATCTATCGCGTTATCTTTTCTCAAAAGGCCCGTGCCCCCTTTAAACGCGTCGCCCTCAGGGCTGCTTGCCGATATAGGCCAGGATGCCGCCGTCCACATAGAGGATGTGGCCGTTGACGAAGTCGGAGGCGGAGGAGGCCAGGAACACCGCCGGGCCGCCCAGATCGGAGGCCTCGCCCCAGCGGTTGGCGGGGGTTTTGGCCAGGATGAACTGGTCGAAGGGGTGCTTGGAGCCGTCGGGCTGGACCTTCCGCAGGGGCGCGGTCTGGGGGGTGGCGATATAGCCCGGGCCGATGCCGTTGCACTGGATGTTGTACTGGCCGTACTCGCTGGCGATGTTGCGGGTCAGCATCTTCAGCCCGCCCTTGGCGGCGGCGTAGGCGGACACGGTCTCCCGGCCCAGCTCGCTCATCATGGAGCAGATGTTGATGATCTTGCCGCCGCCCTTCTTGATCATGCTGGGGATGACCGCCTTGGACACGATGAAGGGGGCGTTCAAATCCACGTCGATGACCTGGCGGAACTCCTTGGCGGACATCTCCAGCATGGGGACGCGCTTGATGATGCCCGCATTGTTCACCAGGATATCGATGACGCCCACCTCGGCCTCCACCTTGGCCACCAGCTTGTTCACGGCGTCCTCGTCGGTGACGTCGCACACATAGCCGTGGGCGGTGATGTCCGCCTCCTTGTAGGCGGCCAGGCCCTTGTCCACCAGCTCCTGCTTGATGTCGTTGAACACAATGGTGGCCCCCGCCTCCGCCATGGCGGTGGCGATGGCGAAGCCGATGCCGTAGGACGCGCCGGTGACCAGCGCCACTTTTCCGTTAAGCGAAAAGCTGTTCATTGGATAAAATCCTCCTGGATAAAATTTTGAAGCCGTCCAATCTGCCGCGGGGCTGTTTTCGCCAATTACTCGCCGTAAGACTCCTTGAGGGGGTTCACCCGATCGGCCATCATGGACCTCAGCGCGTTCTGGAAATGCCACATATCGTTGCCCAGAATGAGCATGTTGTAGCCGTCGGCAATGGCGGCCTCAATGTTCTCCTTGGTGGGGGGGATGGCGGGGCCCAGCCGGCCGATGCCCTTGGGCGTGGCCTTCTCCACCAGGACCTTGAAGGCGTCGTGGACCTCCTCGCCCATGGCGTAGCCCACCTTGAGGTTCCGGGAGACGGCATAGTCCACCGGGCCGAAGTTTACCGCGTCGACCCCCGGCACCGCCAGGATCTCGTCGATGTTCTCGGTGAACTCGAAGTCCTCGTCCATGGGGATGACCAGGGTGTCCCGGTTCTGCTGGTCCATATAGGCGTTCCAGTCGAAGTCGCGGTAGCCGAACCCGGCGGCCCGTACGTTGCTCTCGCCGCCCCGGCGGCCCATGGGGGAGAATTTGGCGGCCTCCACACACCGGCGGGTCATCTCGGCGGTCTTGCAGTGGGGGATGACCACCCCGTCGGCCCCCCACTCCAGCACCTTGCGGATGGTCACCTCGTCGTCGTCGGCCACGCGGACCAGCACGGCGATGTCGTGGAGCTTAGCGGCCATGATCTGCTTCTCAAAGTCCTCGCTGAGGGTATAGTTGGTGTGCTCCAAATCCAGATAGATGAAGTCCAGCCCGGACATGGCGATGGTTTCGATGACGCAGGTGGCCCCGGTGAAGCAGGCCATGCCAAAGACGGGACGCGCCGCCATTTTTTCTTTCAATGTCATATAGACGCAATCTCCTTTTCAAAAAGCCCTACAGAAGGGACGGAAGCCACTGGGAGACGGGCTCCACAAAGGTCACCAGGAGCAGCACGATCAGGTTGCACACCAGGAAGGGCGCGGAGGACTTGAACACGTCCATGATGGGCATATTGCTGATCTTGCTTCCCACGTTGAGGCACATGCCCACCGGCGGGGTGACCAGGCCGATGGCCAGGCCCACCACCAGGATCATACCGAAGGTGATCTCGTGCATCCCCAGCTGGGACATGACCGGCATGAGGATGGGGGCGATGAGCATGATGCAGGGCACCACGTCCAGGAAGGTGCCCAGCACCAGCACCAGGATATCAAAGAGGATGAATACGACCCAGCTGGGGATGTTGGACCCCAGGATGAAGTTGGCGATGGCGGTGGGGACCTGGTTGACCGCCAGGATGTAGGTGAACACATTGGTGAAGCCGCCGATAATCATGATGGTGGCGGTCATGATGGCCGTCTTTTTCAGGGAGGCGACGATGTGCTTCCATTTGAGCTCCCGGTATCCCAGGGCGCCCACCACGACGGCGTATACCACGGCGACGGCGGCGCTCTCGCTGGCGGTGACCACGCCCCTGGTGGTGAACACCAGGATCATCAGCGGCATCGCCAGAGCGACCAGGCCGTCAAAGACCACCTTGCCCACGCCCGCGGTGATCTTGGCCTCGATCTTATGATAGCCCCGCTTTTCCGAGACGACCCACACGAATGCAAGCTGGAACAGGCCGATAAGCAGGCCCGGGATGACGCCGCCCATGAAGAGCTTGCCCACTGAAACGCCGGACACCATGGCAAACATCAGCATGGGGATGGAGGGGGGAATGATCATGCCCACGGTGGAGGAGGCCACCGTGACGCCGGTGGAGAATTCCCTGGAGTAGCCCTGCTCCACCATATCCGGGATCAGGATGGAGCCCAGGGCGGAGGTGTCCGCCACGGAGGAGCCGGTGATCCCGCCGAAGATCATGGAGGCCACCACGTTCACCTCGCCCAGGCCGCCCCGGAAGGGCTTGCAGATCAGAAGGGCGAAGTTGACCAGCCGCTTTGTGAGCCCGCCGTGGTTCATCAGCTCGCCGGCCAGCATGAACAGCGGCATGGCGATCAGGATGTAGGAGTTCAATCCCGCGAAAACCCGCTGGGGCACAAGGATCAGATTCTCCGGGCTGGACAGTAAAAAGCTGATGATCCCCGCGCCGCCCAGGGAGTATCCGATGGGGACGCCGATCAGGATAAAAACAATCAGCGCCACAAAAAGAGCGATTAGATTCATACTTGTTCCTCCGGAAGCTTGTCATCCGTGCTGTAACCGCCGTCGGCGCTCTCAATTTTTACGAACAGCCCCACAATATCCATGACCGCGTAAAAAACCGTCAGCGCGAGGGTGATGGGCACAAAGACGTAATAGACTTTCATGGGAAGATGGGAGTTTTGGGAGAGCAGATCTCCCACCTGGGCGATCCAGCGGCAGGCGTACACAAACATGACCGAGCAGACGAAAATGATGGAGCCGTCGATCAGGATGGTGGAAACCTTTCTCCTGGCCTCGCTCGCGCCCACGATTTTGTCCGCCAGAAAGCCGATGGAGATATGCTGCTTTTCCCGGATGGCGATGGCGGAGCCGAACAGGGTGATAAAGATAAAGGACATGGTGAGAAATTCCTCAAGCATGGCGTAGGACAGCCCAAAGAAATAGCGCAGAACGACGGTCACGCTGATACCCACGGCCAGAAATCCCACCAGAACAATCAGGATAAATGAGATCACTTTATCCAGGACCTTGATAACTTTGTTCATTTTCTGTACCTTTCCTGCCCCAAAACAGCCTGACCGGGGTCAGGCTGTTTTGGAACATCAAATCGGATTACTTGCCTTCCGCCAGGGACTTGACCAGATCCAGTTCCTCCTGGGTGAAGTACTTCAGCTCATTGACAAAGTGATCGTAGACCGGGGCGCAGGCGTCGATAAAGGCCTGGCGCTCCTCGTTGGTGGGGGTGTAGACGTCGCAGCCGGCGTCCTTCATCTCCTGCAGGCGGGCCTCCGCGTTTTCAAGGGACAGCTTGTTCTCGGTCTCCACAAAGAGCCAGGCGCCGTCGGTGAGGACCTGCTGATACTCGGCGGGCAGGTCGTTGAAGAACTTGGCGTTCATGGTCATGACCTCGGGGTGGTACTGGTAGTTCACGTAGAGAATGTAGGGCTGCACCTCGTGGAGCTTCTGGTCATAGATGGTGGCGATGGGGTTCTCCTGGCCGTCCACGGTGCCGTTTTTCAAAGCCATGTAGACGTCGGCCAAAGGCATGGAGATGTAGTTGGCGCCCAGGGTCTGCATGCAGTAGGTAATGGCCTCAATGGAGGGGGTGCGCAGCTTCAGGCCCTTCATGTCGGCGGGGGTGACGATGCGGCGCTTGGAGTTGGTGATCTGGCGGGCGCCGCCGTCGCCGATGGCCAGGACCTTCAGGCCGTTGGCCTCGGCGTCCTCGGAGATGATGCTCAGCACCTGCTCATCCTTGGCGGCGCGCATGAGGGCCTCCTGGTTGTCAAAGAAGAAGGGCATCAGGAACAGGTTCAGCTTGGTGGAGATGGTGTCGAAGGGGCCGCCCACGAAGGCCTCCAGAGTGCCCATCCGCATGGATTCCTGCATCTCGGGCTCAGAGCCCAGAACGCCGGCGGGGTGCAGCTCGATCTGAACCTTGCCGTTGGTATTCTCCTCCACGTACTTCTCAAACTCCAGCAGGGCGACATGCCGGGGGTGGGCGGTGCTCATGGTGTGCCCCAGGTTGATGGTGTAGGTCTTGCCGTCGTCGGCGGGCTCGGCGGCCTTGCTCTCGGCGGGCTCGGCGGCCTGGGACTGGACGGGGGCTTGAGACTGCTGGGTCTGGCCGCCGGTGCAGGCGGCCAGCAGGCCCAGCATCATAACACCGGCCAGGATGAGCGAGAGAAGCTTCTTGACTTTCATTTTGGTTCCTCCATTCATGTTTGCTGCCGCGCCGCGGCAGATTTTTTGATGTATACATATCACCGGAAGGAAAGCGGCCCGCGTGGGAACGGCTCCCGCCAGAAACCCGATTTTTACTGGAAATACGGGTTTGAGCGGCATCTGGGCCAGGCAAAGCGGCCTTTCCAACAGGACACAATCTTGTATACATCTTCTTGCCATCATAATAGCAGATTGCCTCGGCAGGTGTCAAGGGGGAAACCCATGTGTTTTTATACAAAATACACAATGATTATTTGTGCACAAGGGATAAAATAGGGGGGAATGCTCCTCCGCCCCTTGACGTGGGAACCGCAATGGGCTATACTTGTATACAAAATGAGACGCTGGGGAAAAGGAGGCTGTCGCGATGGAGAGCCGCAACGAGGCCATTTACCGGGAGCTGGAGACGGACATTGTCAATCTGAAGCTGCGCCCGGGGGATATGCTCAGTGAACACTCGCTGTGCGATCGGTTCCAGGTTTCCCGCACGCCCATACGAAGCGTCCTCCAGCGCCTCCAGGGGGCGGGGCTGGTGGAGATCATCCCCCGCAAGGGCACCTGCGTCACCCGCATACGCTACCATATCGTCAATCAGATCATCTACCTGCGCATCGCGGTGGAATCGGCCGTCATTCGGGACTTCGTCGACATATGCAAGCCAAAGGATCTGATCAGGGTGCATCATTTCCTGGGCCTGATGGAGGAAGAGCTCAAGAGCTACCAAAGCGGGAATCCTCCCGACCCCGTCTACTTTTATGCCACCGACAAGGCCATGCACGAGGTCTGGTACAGGGTCACGCAGAAAGCCTACCTGTGGGAGTATATCTACTCGGCAAAGGCGGATTATCACCGCTTTTGCATGCTGGACATGCAGGGCGGCTACAGCTATGGAGGGGTGTCCGAGGAGCACCGGGCCCTGGTCCGGGCCATTGAGGAAAAGGAAAAGGACTCCATTGAGGACTTGGTGCGCAACCATTTTGAGCGCGGGGTGCGCCGGATCGGAGAGCGTGTCTATACCGATTTGAGGGAGTATTTCGATCCGCAGAGCCTGGAGATTTAAGAAGCCTCAGACGCGTTTATTCAGCGGCCCCTTAAAGCGGGGATGCGAATGGCATAGCGCGGGCCGTCCCTGCGGACACAGGCCCGTGCGGGAAAATAAAAACTCCGGCAGGATGGTTGATCCTGCCGGAGTTTTTATTAGGCAAGCTCCGCGTAACGCGTGATGATGGCGGCCACCTGCGCGCGGGTCGCGCTGCCCTGGGGATCGAGCCTCGTGGGCGTGGTGCCTTTGATGAGCCCCGCACCCACCGCCCAGGACATGGCGTCGGCGGCCCAGCCGCTGACACGGTCCGCGTCCGCGAAGCCGGACAAGCTCGCGCCCCCGCCGCTCAGCCCGCCCTTGAGGATGGCGTAGCGGTACATGATGGTCGCCAGCTGCTCCCGGGTGATGTTGTCGTCCAGCCTGGTCCCGTCGGACAGGCCCTTGTCCACCGCCCAGGCGGCGCCCTTCTCATACCAGGGGCCCCCGCCCTCGGTGTCCACGTCCTCATAGCGCGCCAGCACCGTCATCAGCATTCCCCGGGTCATCGCGGCGTCAGGGGAGAAGGCGTTGGGTCCGGTGCCGTTGAACAGCTCCCGGGAGGAGACAAAGTCCACCGCGTCGGCGGCCCAGTGCTCCACGATATCCTCAAAAGGCTTTCTGTTGTCCAGAATCCGGATGGTGTCGCCACTGTTTACCCGGACGGCGATGCCCTCCTGGGTGGGGAGCGTATTCTTGATGAGCCGCCCCGTGCCGTCGGCCCTGACCAGCACCGCCACAATGCCGGGGCCCTTGTTCACCACGGGGACCTCCACCCTCACGCCGTTGACGCCGGAGGTGTTTACGGTCACGGTGGGCGCTTTGCCGATGTCCTGCGGCGCGTAGAGGCTCTTGAGGGGCAGAAGCGCCGCGCTGCCGCTGCCCGTGGCCCCGTTTGCCGCCTTGGCGGGAAGCCGGACGGTGGCTGTCACCTGCCCGGAGGCGTCCGTGGCCGCCGCTGCGGGCGCCGCCATCAGCGCGCAGGCCGCCGTCAGGGCCGTAATCAGTGACAGGAATCTTTTTGCTCCATTTCTCATAGCGATCCATCTCCTTCATGCGCTGCGCGCCCGTCATGGCGTGATGGTCAATTCAAACGCCGCGGCGGTGGTGACGGCGGCCCAGCCGGGTATGTCGGCGTAGATGGGGGTCAGCGTGAGCTTCACCTCTCCGTCCACGGCCTGGGCGGCCTTGGCCCGCAGGTCCGCGGGGGTGAGGATGAGGCCGTCCAGCTTCCAGCCCGCGATGGCGCAGACGTCGGTGGAGGGCGGCACGTACTCATCCGACCACTCGGGGCGCTCCACCGGCTGGAAGCTGACGGGGGCCGTCTCGGGCAGGCCCAAAACCTCTGTCCAGTTTTCCTCCGTCAGAGCCGCCAAATCCGCCGCCCGCACGGTTTTGGAGCCGCTTTCCAGGACCGGGGCGGCGTTGACGGGGACCACCCTGATGTACGCCTTGGGCTGGACGTCCAGCGCGAAGTTTTTCGCGTCCCCAGTCCGCGGGGTCAGTGCGGCGGTGTAGCCGTACCAGTCGTACCAGATCACGTCGCCCACCTGGTGGGGCTTTTGGCCCGTGGGCTCAAAGGGCGGGTTGCCGGCGTCCGCGACCCATTTGGCGTCCAGCACCAGCCTGCCCCCGGCGTAGGAGACGGCGAAGGTCCGCTTTCTGTCCTGGACAAGCATCCGCAGCATTCCCGCGTCCGTGTTATAGGGGTTGTTGGCATAGGTTGGGATCCAGTAGCCGTCCCGGATAAACGCGTCGTCCCAGCCCAGGAAGGTCAGCTTGGCAGGCTCGATGGTGAATCCGACGGGGACTTCCGCCCGATACGTCCTGCCGCCGCTTTGAAACCGGAGCCCGATGGTGGTGTCCTCCCCCACCTCGTAGCGCCGGTCGGGCTCCGCCAGCTCAAAGGTGCCCGAGGCGTCCACGCCGTTCAAAACGGCGGCGCACCGCTCCAGGTCAATGATATCCTTCAGGGGGGTGCCGTAATCAAAGGTGCCCGGCTCCCTGACCGCCACGCGGGTGGGCTGGAAGCCGCCCGGGGCGTCAGTGGCGGTGACCGTGACGGTGACGGTCAGCTCCTCATAGTTGCGGCCGGTCAGCACAAGGGGGAAGCTCTGCGAGCTTTCGGCCTGGGACGGCTTCACATTCAAGGTGAAGCAGTCGCCGCCCGCCGAGCCCGTGACCCCGGAAAGGACCTCTCCGGCAGCCGCGTCGGGCTCCGCTTTGAGCCTTGCGTCCTTTGCCATGCCGTCGGGCAGGCCCATGCCGCTGAGATAAACCGTCCGATCGCCGCCAGCGGCGGGTACGGTGAGCTCCACCGCGGCGGAGCCGCTTGCCGCCCTGCGGATGGCGAATGGAGCGGAGGCGCCTTCACCGGTGTGGGTAGCGCTGTCCAGGGTGGCGGTCACCTGGTAGGTGCCCGCGTCGGCGGGCTTTTCCTCGCTGTCGTAGTCAGTCCCCTCCACGCCCACATATCGGTAGGTGAAGGTTCCATTGCCGTCCGTGCCGTCGCTGATTGCCGTCTGCGCCGCCACGGGATCGCCCAGCTCCCCGCCATAGGTGATGCCGTCGGGCGGTTCGACGGTGACCTCCACCGGACGGTCGTCTGTGACGGTCAGGGTGAATCTGGGGACCGCCTCCAGGGTGGCCCAGGCGGGGGGGCCCCCTTGACCGGCGGCGGCGTAGACGGGAGTCAGCCTGATCTCCCGTTTCCCTTGGCCGACCACCCCGCGGAGCCTTTCGGGGGTGAGGGGCGCGTAGCAGTCCTCCATGTTCCATCCGATGATTTGATAGGCGCCGTCACGCTGGGAGAACTCACCGGCCGCCGCGCTCCACTCCGGATGGCCCGTGATTTGGGCGGGAGCGTAGGTGACGCCGGCCGTATCGGGCAGGCCCAGGGCCTCCTTCCAGTTGTCCCCCGTAAAGCTGTCGAGCCGTGTCCTCGCCACGGTTCCGGAGGCCGTCTCGAGGCGCTGCCTGGCGTTCACGGCGATCACCATGACCTCCAGGACCGCGTTGAAGGGGCGGATGGCAAAGCTGCCGCCGCCGGGTACGGTCAGGGAGGTGGATTTCAACTGATAAAAGCCGTAATCGCTCCCCGCGCAGCCCCCGGGGTGAAACGTCCGGCCGCCGCTCTCCCAGCCCCATTTGGCCGTTACGTTCACCCGGCCTCCGTCGCCGCGGGTGCCCTCCAGGGTGCCCACGAGCTCGGTCAGCTTTTCCTTCGTATTATACGGATGGTTGGCGTAAATAAACCGCTGATGCTCGGCGCCCACACGCACCGTAACGGGATCGCTCCCGGCGCCCGCGCCGGACGCGGACGCGGGCGTCACAGCCAGCAGACACACCGCCGCCGCTGCCAGCAGCGAGACCAATCTCTTCCCACCGTTCCTCATTTCAATCGCTCCTTTCCGCCTTCTCCGCCCTGCTCCCCCAGCTCTTCCCCCGCCGCGCCGCCGAGGCGGGCCGGGCCTGTGTTCCGCCGCCCTCTCAGCACATCAAAAAGCTGTCCAGGCTTTCCATCCGGCGGCGCAGCAGCACAAAGGAGACGCACCAGCCGGACAGGCCGCCCGCCAGCAGGGGCAGGGGGAGGGCATAAAAGCTGCCGCCCTGACAAGCCATCGCCGCGCCGAGAACCGTCACAGCGAGAAAGACCAGGGAGCTGATACACGCGCCGGTGTAATCCGAGAAATAGTAGAATACCACAATGGTGAAGTACATGCAGAACACGGTGCAGATCCCCAGGCTCAGCATGACGAACATATGCAGCATCTGGATGCTGGCGTCCAGATAGGGAAAGATCACGCTGACCAGGCAGACCAGCACCACCGTGATAATCAGCTGGACCTCATACACAAAGAAGAGGTTCTGGAGCAGCGCCCTGGTCATGACGCTGCGTTCCTTCCGGATCATGTGGAGCGTGCCGTTGTTCAGGGCGGAGACATACACCACGAATTTCTCATAAAAGGCCGTCTCCACCTTGACCACAAAGATGACCAGCGCCGGGACGTTTACCGCGAAGGCCAGAAACAGGGCCATGTCAAAGCTGGGGGCCGTGTGGAAAATACTGATCTGCTCCCCCGCCTCGGAGAAGAACCAGTAGATCAGGGTGGGCCCGTAGAGGCCCAGCATATAGGAGAGGTTTCCCACGGCCAGCGTCGGATACCGGCGGAAGTAGGGGAGGAACGCGAAGTACCGCCCCCGGGGCGCCCCAAAGGCCCTGGTGCACTGGAGCACCAGGGCGGAGACCACCACAAAGAAGCAGCTGGCCAGCGAGATGCAGGCGGCGGTCACCCCGGCGATCCCCAGCCGGCCGCTGCAAAGAAAGTACACGCCCACCGACAGCAGCAGCCCCAGGATGAAGCTGAAGGTCAGCGTCCGGAAGTGCTTCAGGGCCGAGGCGTAGTTCATCAGGGTGTAGGCGCCCGTCACCAGCACGCCCAGAAAATAATAGGCCGCCAGGAAGGACACCGACACCTGACCCTGGGCCCGAGCGTATATCCCCGCGCACAGCAGGGCCATGACCACGCCGGAGATGGAGGTGGTAAAGGCCAGCACTCCAAAGGCGGAGGGGAAGATCTCCGACTCCTTGCCCAGATAGATGCAGTCGGCGATGTACCGGGAGACGGGGGTGGCGAAAAAGCTGGTGATCAGCAGGGCGGTCAAAAAGGCGTAGGTGGTGGAGGAGATAAAGAACCGGCCCTCCAGCACCGTGAGGCCCGATCGGCTCAGCAGGGTATTCAGCACCAGCATCATCAGCGCCGACAGGACCGTGGGGCCGATTGTGAGCATGGTGGCATAGAGGGTCCCCCACAGGTTGGACGCCAGCGTGTTCCTGCCGTAGATCTTTTTCAGCTCAAATCCGATTCCTGCCATGAGATTTTTCCCCCAAGCGTTCGTAAATACCGCGGTACGCGTCCAGCATGTCCTGCCGGCTGTAGTACGCCTCCACCCGCTTTCTGCCGGCCTGCCCCATGCGCCTCATCCGCTCCGGGTCCCGGATCAGGCGGAGGATCGCCTGAGCCATGGCCTCGCTGTTCATCACCGGCACCACCAGCCCGGCGGAGCCGAAGTGGTCGTCCTCCCGCTCGCCCTCCAGCAGGGCCCGGCAGTCGCCCACGTTGGTGGTCACATAGGGAATCCCCGCCGCCATCCCCTCCAGGATGGCCAGGGGCTGGCCCTCGCTGATGCTGGACAGCAGCAGCAGGTCCACCTCCGGCAGGTGCTCCTTGATATTGACCAGCCCCAGGAATTCCACGTCCCGCGTCCCCAGCTCCTCCAGGAACTCCACGCACTCCTGATAGTACACCGGGTCCTCCTCGCAGTTGCCCATGATCTTCAGCCGGGCCTCCGGCACCGCCCGCTTCACGATGTCAAAGGCCAGGAGCATGGTTTTCACATCCTTGATGGGTACCACCCGCAGCACCGTCCCCAAGGTCACGGGGCCGCCCTCCTTCTTGTCCAGGCAGCAGTCAAAATCCCTGACGTTCACGCCGTTGGGGATCACGGCGATCTTCTCCGGCGGGCATTTCAGCTCGATCTGGAGGGAGCGGTTGGTCTCAAACAGGGTTGTGACCACGCTGGACTGCTGGTAGGCGGTAAAGGAGAGCTTTTTGAAAAAGGCGATCCACGGCTCCTTGAACTCCCCCTCCACCCAGTCCGAGCGGATGATGTCCTCCTCCCGCTCCCTGGTATAGATGCCGTGCTCGGACAGGATCAGGGGGACCCCCTCCGTATAGGACGCGCAGCTGCCCAGTATGCCTGCGTAGCCGGCAGAGACGGCGTGGTAGATGTCCGCCTTGGGAATCTCCTGGGAGAGGGTATACATCAGGGGGAAATAGATCCCCCGGAAATTCCAGAGGAACTGGAGGAATACCTTTCTGGATTGGAGCCTGTGGTACTCCTCCACACAGATGTCAAAAAAGGACTCGCTCATCAGAAGGTCGCACAGATGCTGGCGGTGCTGCTTCGCCAGCTCCAGCACGCCGCTCCAGTTGATGGTGTCCATGCTGCCGATCAGCAGGCCCTTCAGGGTCTCCTTCTCCGCCCTGGTCAGCCGGACCTTGTGGCCGGTCTTTTTAAAGACCACATCCCCCAGGTACAGCGTCTGGATCTCCTTGATGTTGTCAGGTACGCGGCATTTGTACTCCGGCATCTCCTCCCTGGTGGTGGCGATGGCCCATACCACGAATTCCACATCCTGAAACTGGTTGCACAGCATCTGCACCCAGCTGGAGACGCCTCCCGGAACATAGGGATAGCTCCCCTCACAGATCAGGCATACCCGCATCGGTCATTCTCCCTCCTCCAGCGTGAGCGTTCCATGGTCCTCCTGCGCGCGCAGCAGGTAATAACCCTCCCCCAGGTCCAGATAGGTCAGGCCCTCGGCCTCCACCACGCGCTCATCGGTGTGGAAAAAGAACGCCTGACCCTTCACGGCGCCGCCGCAGTCCAGCTCCACCTGGCCGCCGCTCCGTGTCCAGCCGTACTCCATCTCCTGATAGCTTCTCACGTCGCCCTCGGTCTGGGACAGCGTCCGGCCCTCCAACCAGAACGCGCGGGACAGAATCTCCGACTCAAAATAGCCGATTTGCAGCTTGTTTTTATCCCAGGCGGCGGGTTCATCCTCCGTGGTGATCAGGGACCGGACGTCAAAGGCGTGGGAGACTATGCCGTAGGCCCCCAGGACGGAGTAGATGGCGAAGAGGTTGCCGTCGTCCATGGTGTTCCCGGCGGTGGCCAGGGGAAACACGGTGCGCCCCTCCTCCCAGGACAGCCGGGTGGTCTGGCTGTCCAGCGTCCCCCGGACCGCCTTGATCTCCGCGCCGGGTATGTCCAGCATCTCCGGGGAAAAGCTGTCGGTCTCCAGGGTCAGCCCCTGGACGGTGTAACCGGTGAAGAGTCCGGAAAAGCGGTCGATAAAATCCAGGTCGAGAACGATCTCCCCATCCTCCCGGCAGCTGGCGGCATAGGCCAGCTCACCGCCGAATTTCAGCGCCGACTTGCAGATGGTGGTGAGGACCGCGTCGTTCCCCAGCTCAAAGCCCTCCTCAGAGGACGCCGCCACCAGGATGCTGGAGGTGTAGGGGGTGTTGGAGCGCAGGGAGGTGCCCTGAAAGGCGGGCCACATCACGTCCCGGACAAAGCCCTGGGCGGAATAGCCGTACACCCGCTGGCACAGCTCCTCATCCTCAGGCGTAATCATGGGGAAGTTCTCCAGGAACACGGCCTTCACCCCCAGCACCGGATAGATGAAGTCCGGCAGCAGCGAGGTTATGGCCCCGGTGAGAAGCCCCGCGCAGCGCGCGTCGGCCAGGAAGGTCCCGTTGATCACGCAGACGCTTCCATCCCTCCAGTCATGTGTATAGAGGATGGGGATGTCCTCGTCGCCCACGACCCGCATATAGACCTGCGCCCGTTCGCTGACCTTCATCCGGGCGCTGCCGCTGTTCCCGTCGTACCAGGCCTTCTCCGGCTGGAGGGGGAGCAGAGGCTTTTCAAAGAGCATGTAATGGAAATCATCCCCCGGGTTGATCTCCCGGACGCCGAATATGGGCCACAGGGCGGAGTCCTCCTCCCCGCCGGCGAGGCCCGCCGCCAGGATGGCCCGGCCTCCCCCGGAAATAAAGCCGTCCAGCTCCTCCGGGTCCGCCCAGCGGCTGGGGGAATCATGGCAGAAGATCACCAGGTCCCCCCGCTCCGCCTTCCCCGCGTCCAGCCGCCCCTCCCCGGCCACCGTGAGCTGGAGGTCCCGGCAGAGCTGGCGGACATTGCCGTAGACCGCCCCGCAGCGCTCGTCCTCCGGGTCTCCCAGGATCCAGACCCGGGGCGTATCCCCCTTGTCCACCTGCCTGGCCGGCATAAACTCCCGCTCCAGGGCGGACTCGGTCACGGACTGAACGCTGGCCGGCCGGCTCTCAAGGATATTGTAGATGAGGAAGATGCCGCCCAGGCCGGTGATGATGAAAATGATATACAAAAACCGTTTAAATGATAGCATAGCTTTACTCCCTGTATGAAACTGCCCATCTCCCATGGAAGCGGACGCGCGCTCCGCCGCCCCTCGCGGCTCAGGCGAGGCGGCTCCTCCAATAGCGCAGCTGCTCCAGCCCTTTGGGGGACAGGCGGATCTGCTGGCTTTTGCACAGATCGTCCAGGAGCTCCTCAAATTTCCGCCGCTCCCCTGTCCGGTAGAACATGTTCAGCATACTGTGATAGGCGGCCTCGCTGCGCATCTGGTCCGCGCGCTCCCGCCAGAGGCGCTCCGCATCCTCGTACCGGCCAAGCTCCACCAGGGAGCTTAAATACTCCTCGTACTCCCGCTGGGAAACCTCGTCCTCCCCGACGTCGAGCTGCCTGTCTACCAGGTCGCACAGGCGCTTTTGATAGGCGCTTTGCTCCCTGGACGAGAGGATGCCGCTGGTCAGCATGTCAATGAGGGCCTCGCAGGCCCCGTGATACCGCTTCGGGTCGCCGGGGTCCTGGGCGTAATCCCTGCGGCACTCCAGCCACCGCGTCTGGTGGAGGCGGTAGATCTCCGTCTTTGCCACCGCCGCGTAATGGGCCGACTCCGAGTCCTCGTCCCACTCCGCCGCCAGAAGCACCCGGTAATTCTCCGTCAGGTCCTTCTTCAGCTGCTTGAGCAGAAGGTCCCGTTTTTCCTCGTTGGCGCTGACGGCCATGGCGTCCTCCACCGGCACCACGTTCAGCGCCTCCCGCACATTGGGGTGCTCCGGCTGCAGATCGACCTCAAAGGCATGGATCAGGATGGCCTCCCGGTCCACACCGATCCTCTTCCAAAAGGCCTGGAGCAGCCCCGGCAGAAAATAGATCAAAAAGCCAAGCCCCGGAAGGAAGATAAAATAGACCACCATCCCGGCCCCCTCCCGGCGGACCCGCTTGATCACAAGGTACAGCGCCGCCAGGGTAAAGTTTGCCGTTAAAAACCAAATCAACATCACCGCAAGCTCACTTTCCGCCCAGGGGGCTCAGATTGTCGCCGACGCGCTCAAGGCCGCCTCCGGTTTGTCCGCGACCGGACGGGCCTCCACGCCGCAGGCCAAGAGGCGCTCCTGCAGGTACGCGAGGCTCTCAGGGCCGGTATTGTTCAGCAGGGCAAAAAGCGCCCCCTTCTCATCGGTCCCCAGGCGGTCCGCCACGCGCAGCGCCCGGCTGACCGCGGCCGCGGTCTCCCTCAGGGGGCCGGAATAGACGAGCTCCACCACGCAGTACTCCGCCATGCTCTTCTCCGCCTTCTCCTGGGCCAGGCGGACCTGCTTGCGGAACGCCTCCGGCCTCATGACATCCGTGCCCTCCACATAGCGCTCCGACCTGGACAGCTCCTCATATTGCAGGGCCTTTTCCATGGAGTCCCGCAGCAGCAGGGACATGGTCTTGAGCAGATTGACATGGTACAGCGTCTCGCACTCATAGGGCAGCGTCTTGATGAGCACCACCGCCGCGGGGATGTCCCGGCAGACAATGGGCAGCACGACGGCGGGCTCCCCGCTCCCCAGCTCGCCCTGATACAGCTCCCCCTGAGCCACCGCGGTATAGATTTTGGGAAAGTTGGAGAGGTTCCATGACTTTCCCTCCATAACGGAGCTGTCGTTCAGCGCGCCCGCCAGCCGGAGCCAGGGGCTTCCCGCCTGCCCCTGGTAGACGGCCACCGTGTCCGTGCGGACCAGCTCGGAGATGACCTGCATGGTCTCCATGAGGATGCGCTCCGGCTCCTGGACCATCAGGCGGCTGATCAGGTCGTACAGCTTTGGAAAGCCGGTCTTGGAGGTCAAAAGGCGCTCCTCATACTCATTTTTGATGAGCACGTTTTCCTCGTTGACGGCCTTGAGGTCCTCATATTCCTCCTTCAGCATATCCAGGTCCAGGCGGACGCTCCAGGCGTCCTGCTTGAGGGTGTTGGTGGTGTAGCTGACGATGAGGCCCAGGGACACATACTGCATAAACGTCTGTACCGTGCCCGCGTAGGAGTGGAAGGTGGTCATCTCCAGAATGCTCAGGTTCTGGCTGTAGAGATAGGCGGCGCTGGCCAGCACCGCCGCCAGGGCGCTCTGATAAATGTTGTATGAGATGGCGATCAAAATGACGTAGACCATCAGCCAGTCGATCTGAGAAAACAGGCTGTGGGAGCTGCACAGGGAGCTCAGGAGAAAAAACGCCTCAAAAAGCACAAGATTTTCCGCCATTTGGCGGATATCCGCCGGAATGGTCCACTTTTTCTTGTTCCGGCTCTTGACCTTCACCCGCTCGAAGGAGATCTCGCCCTTTTTCAGCTGCTCCTCCAGATTCCGGAAATTGCTCCACCCCAGCTCCCGCCTGATCCGGCCGCTGTCCGCCAGGCTGACGCAGCCGGGGTCCTCCCACCGGACGGCCTGCTCCTGGAGGCCCTGCCGCCAGCAGACCAGCTGGTACAGGCGCTGCGCGGAGATGTCGGCGCTTCCGCAGACATTGTAAATACGCTGCGTTCCGGCGTCCATCACCCGCTTGACCGCGTCCACCAGGTCGGAGACGTGGAGCGGCTGGAATACGCCGGCCGGCATACGGTTTTCCGACCGCACGGCGGCGGAAAAGCTCCGGCTCAAAAAGTCGCCCTGGTCCTCTTTGGGCCGGTCGGAATAGAGCGGGGACGCCCGCAGGACCACCCCGTCCATGCCGTGCTGCCTTTGATAGATTTCCAGGAGCTGCTCCTCCTGGATAAAGCGGATGCCCCGCTCGCTGACGGCGGCGCACGGCGCGGACTCATCGGCCTTTCCTTCGGTGTTTCCGTACACCTCTGTGGAGGACAGCAGGATAAACTTCACCCGCGGGAAGGCGGCCGCCGCCCGAAGCGACCGGGCCAGCAGGGTCACATCCTCGTCCGATTCCTCCACGTGGGCGCCGCTTATGTAGTCGTTTCCGGCAAATATGACGCAGTCCGGCGCGATGGAGCGCAGGAGCTTCCCAAAGTTCTCGCCCTTGCGGGGACTGCGGTAAAAACGGTGCAGGGAGACGCCCTTCGGCTTTTTAGGAAGCGCCTTGTCCGACAGGAGGTAGATGTCGTTGCCCTCCTGCCCCATCCGCTCGGCCAGGGCCTGGGCCAGAGCGTCGCCCGTTCCAATATAGACAATTTTCATCAGGATCCGTTCCTCCTTATTCCCCACGAGGCGCTATTGCCCCGGCCGACTCCTTTCCGCCCTGGGATGGTTGGCGTAATACCATTCGAGAAAGCCGTCGTGCAGCTCCTCGCCACGCTCACGGGCCAGGACCGCCTCCCGCTTGTCCGCGTAGGCGCCCAGATAGTAGGTTTTCCCCTTGAATGTGATCTGCGCCACCCATTTGCCGTTCCTGCGGTTCAAATAGACGCCGGTGTGTCCGCTGGTGTTGCTGGCGATCAGGCGCTTTCTGGTGGTCTCCAGAATGGTCACCGAGGTGCCGTCGATCAGCTTTAGATTGTCCCGGCAGACCTCCGACTGGAGGCAGCCGCAGCTTTTGGTCTTTCCCGTTTGGAGCAGCGTCTGGCCCACGATGGTCTCATTGCCGCAGTCGCATACACATTTCCAGCGGTGCATCCCGCCGCGCTTGCCCGCGTACGCCGTCACGGTGAGCCGCCCAAACCGCTTCCCCACGTAGTCCTTTCTCGCCGGATGGCTCAGGCAGCCGCAGCTTTTCCGGTATCCGGCGGTCAGCTGATGGAGCGGGGCGCACACCTCGCCGCCGCAGTCACACCGGCACCGCCAGACGGCGCTGCCCCGTACGGCCTGACCGGTGGGCTCTATGGCGGTCAGCTTGCCGAAGCGCATCCCGGCGATATCCCGCCGCCCCGGCTTGACCCTGGACACGCAGCCGCAGTCCGTTACGGTCCGCCTCTGCAGGCACCGGGTGTCCAGCATGATCTCACCGCCGCACTCACAGCGGCACCGCCAGACGGTATAGCCGTTTTTCCTCTGCCCGGTGGCCGCGGCCACGGTGAGCTTCCCGACACGATAGCCCACGCCGACCGAGGGCCTGACGCGCTGTACGGGGCATTCCCCCGAGACCTGTCTTACCTGCTCCATGTTCAGCCCCCTGCCTTAACAAAATGGTGTACCTTCTTGTAAACTATTTTCGCTTTACAAGCGACTGAGATTACAGGATGGTGTACCTTCCTGTAATCCCGCCCTCTTAGCTGCATTCATTTTAAACATACCACAAAGCCAGCTTTTTTGCAAGACCCTGCGGAAATTATCCAGTAAAACCCGGCTTACAAGAAGGTACACATTCCTGTAAATCCGCCCCCTTTACAAAAGCCTGCTTTTTTCATAGATGTCCGCCCGATAGAGAAATGTGGACAGCGGCATCCCGCACTCCCGCGCCGCCGCCGTGCCCGTGACCGCCCCGGCCCTCCAGCGCTGATAGACGCTGGGGTAGTTCTCCGGGAGGGGTTTGGGCGGTCTGCCGAACCGCACCCCCCGGGCTTTTGCCGCCGCGATGCCCTCCGCCTGCCGCGTCCGGATGTTGGCGCGCTCGTTCTCCGCCACAAAGGACAGCACCTGCAGGACGATGTCGCTGAGGAAGGTGCCCATCAGGTCCTTGCCCCGGCGGGTATCCAGCAAAGGCATATCCAGCACCACGATGTCGACGCCCTTTTCCTTGGTCAGCACCCTCCATTGCTCCAAGATCTCCCCATAGTTGCGCCCCAGACGGTCGATGCTCTTGACATAGAGCAGATCGTCTTTTTTCAGCTTCCGCAGCAGCCGTTTGTACTGTGGCCGCTGAAAATCCTTGCCGGACTGCTTGTCCATCATGATATTGCCGCTTTCAACCCCGAATTCCCGCATAGCAAGGACCTGCCGGTCCTCGTTCTGCTCCTTTGTAGAAACCCTGACATATCCATATGTACCCATGATGCCCCTCCTTTTTGTAATAGCTCCATTTTAGGGGATCTGCGGCGCTGTACAAGATGAATTTATTTGGGAGGGGGAAAAGACGGCTGACGGCGGGGCAGGGGGACGGGGTGTTGTCCCTTTGGCGAAAGTGTGCTATACTGGGATTGCCCATCATTTGTGGCCGCCGGGACCGAGAGGGAGAAATGGGCCGTGGAGCTAGACCTGACACGGCGGCAGGGGCGGACGGCTGAGCTTTTTAAGCTCAGCCGTCCGCTTTTCCAGAGCCCTCAGGGCCGGGAAAAATTTTTTTGGAGGGCGGCGCGACCCGCGCCCTTTTTTTCTGAGTAGATAGGCAAAGGGCCTTTTTAAACCAAAAGGAGGTGTTTGGATGGAGGATTCCCGCATTGTGGAGCTGTACTGGGACCGCTCCGAGCGCGCGATCTCCGAGACATCCAGCAAGTACGGGGCGTACTGCTACGCCATTGCCTATCACATCCTGGCCGACGCCGGGGATGCCGACGAGAGCGTGAACGACACCTATTTGGGCGCGTGGAACAGTATGCCGCCCCACCGGCCCTCGGTGCTGTCCACCTTTTTGGGCAAGCTCACCCGGCGCATTTCCATCAACCGGTGGCGGGAGAGGCGGGCGGAAAAGCGGGGCGGGGGGCAGGTGCCGCTGGCCCTGGACGAGCTGGCTGAGGCGGTGGGCTCGCCGGACACGCCGGAGCAGGCCCTGGACGCCCGGGAGCTGGCCGCCGCCGTGGACCGGTTCCTGGCCGCCCTGCCGGAGCTGGAGCGGGACCTGTTTGTGTGCCGGTACTGGTTTTTGGCTCCGGTGGCCCTGCTCAGTGAGAAATTCGGGTTCAGCCTGAGCAAGACCAAATCCATGCTGTTTCGCACCCGTCAGAAGCTGAGGACCCATTTGGAAAAGGAGGGCTTCATTTGAACGGTGAGTTTTTGCTGGACGCTCTGGAGTACATCGACGAGCGCTATATCCTGCGGGCGCAGCGGCGCCTGGGTCTGCCGGCGGGTCAGGCCAAGGCCCGGCCCCGCCCGGTGCGCCGGATCTTCACCGTGGCGCTGGCGGCGGCGCTGGCCCTGATCTGCACCCTGGCCGCGGCCATGGCGGTGAGCCCGCAGTTCCGGGAGGCGGTCATCTCCCTGTTCCAGCTGGGCGAGGTGGAGCGGGTGCCCGATGTGCCGGAGACCGGATACGAGGTGAAGCAGGTGACCATTGGCGGTGAAGTGTCGGCCCAGTATGTGAAGGTGGATAGCTCCTGGGGTGTGGACCGCGGGCTGGGGCTCCTCCAGCGGCTGGACGCGGATGACGGACAAGAGCGCTTTTACGATGTAGTCAATGGTGGGCTGGTGGAGGTCGGAGTGGACACTTCCGAGATTTCCACCGCAGTGAGCTGGTATGGCCGGACCATCTCCGTCCAACTGCGCTTCTTTGTCTACCAGGACGCGCTCTATCTCTACAACGGCTATGGCGGCTCCTGCCATGAGGACAGCATGACCTTTGTGGTGAATCCCGAGCGTTTGGGCTCCCGCACCGACGTGGTCCTGCTGCGGGGCGAGTGCTATGGGTCGGAGGCCGATACCAACTGGGCCTGGGTCTGCGATCTGGACACCGGCGAGGTCCGGGACGTGCTGGCGGGCTTCGGCCTGGAGAAGTTCCCCTACATGGAGCGGGTCCTGCTGGCCGAAGATGGGAAGCACGCCCTGATCCGGGGGTGGGACGGCGCCTCCGGCAGCGGAGTGACGCCCTATCTGGCGGATCTGGAGGAAAAGACCTGCACCCCCCTCAGCGAATTGATGGGCCTGGATATCCCCACCACTTTCGGCAGCTATGAGGCTGCGTTCTATGATAGCGACACGGTGCTGCTGGCCATGGCCCCCCTGTGGCGGCCCGAGCCCACCAGCGCGTGGGCCTACCACATCCCCAGCGGCATGGTGACGCCTACGGTCATGAGCGAGGAAGGGCTGACAGCGATTGAGTCTGACAATGTCTATGATTGGGCGTTGGCTCAAAAGGTGGATGAGAACGGCAATGTCACCATCGTGGATCTGCGCACCGGGAAACAGGTCAAGCTGGAGGGCATCACCGCCGCCGACCGCTGCTATCTCAAGATCAACGGCGCCCGGACCAGACTGTTATGGGTGGATTGGGGGGATCACGGGCTGAACCGTCTGGGCGTCATCGACCTGGAGACTGAGGTATTCACTGCCTTTGAGCGGGAGAACATGGAACTGCGGTATAACGAGGCCGTTTTCTGGCTGGATGACGACCGGGTGGCAACCATGATGGACCTTCACACGGGTGAGCCCTTTGAATCCTACCCTACCAACGAGTATTACCTGTGCGTCTATGAATTTTGAGATGAGGTGTGAATGATGAAGTATAATCGCCTGCTTTGTGTGGGGCTGACGCTTGCCCTGACCCTCACCGGCTGCGGGGCCGGCGCCGCCCAGCCCGACCCGGCCCCGGCGGCGTCCCCGGCCTGCCCAGTGCCGGCCTCGGAGTTTGACCCGCTCCCGCCGGCGGAAAGCCCCGTCCCCACGCCGGACACCTCTGCCCTGGCGCTCCCCACGCCCGAGGAGGGGGACTACTTTGACGACGCCCTGTTTGTGGGCGACTCCATTATGGAGGGCATACGCCAGTATGTGGCCGCCCAGCGCCAGGAGGGGGAGATGCTGGGCACGGCCCAATTCCTCACCACCACCATGGGGGTCTCCCTGGCCGACCTGGTAGGGGACCGGGCCAACGGCGTACAGTTCAGTTACCAGGGGGAGGAGCGGCCCCTGGAGGACATTGTGGCGGACATCGCCCCCCGGCGGGTGTTTCTGCTGCTGGGGCTGAACGACCTGGCCTCCGACCCGGACCCGTCGGTGGAGGAGGTGGCAAACCGCTATACCCGGCTGATCCTGAGCCTTCGCTCGGCCTGCCCCGGGGTGGAGTTCATCGTCATCACCAACCCGCCCAAGGCGGCCTCCCGGTGGCTGCCGGACTATACCGTCAACCGAAATTTTGACAACGAGCTGATCGGGGCGTTTGTGGACGAGCTCAGGGCGGTATGCCCGGAGTGGAACATCTCCTATGTGGACGCGTACGAGGCGCTGAAGGACGAAAACGGTGCGCTGCCCGACGGCTGCTGCCGGGACGGGTTTGTCCACCTGAGCCACCGGGGCGGGGCGGCGGTGGTGGAGGCGCTGGAAGCCTTTGCCCAGGGGCGGTGACGGAGATGGGAAGGCGTCTGATTCTGCTGGCGGCCCTGGCGGCCATGCTGTCGGGGTGCGCCGCCCCGGCCCGGGAGCTGCCGCCCCCCGCCCAGCTCTTCGCCGCCATCCGGGCTCAGGTGGAGCTGCCCGAGATGGTGGACACCGCTGGGACCGATTTAGAGGCCCTCACCGGCATTGGGCCGGACCGTTGTGACGGCGCGGTGTGCCTCCGCCTGCGGGAGGGCACCGCCCCGGACGAGATCATCATTGTCCGGGGGCGGGATGAAGAGGCCGCCGGGGAGATCCAGGAGCGTTTGGAAAAGCGGCTGGAATACAAGCGGGAGTCGGGTGAACTCTATCTGACGCAATATCAGCCCATGCTCCAGGCCGGGGTGGTCCGGCGGGACGGGCTGACCGTCTCGCTCATTGTGTCGGAGCGGGCGGAGGAGATCGAGCGGGTCTACGCGGGCCTGGGATAACCGGGCCCCGATGGTAAAGAGACAAAAAGAGCCTGCCCGAATGGGCAGGCTCTTCGCTTGGGCGGCAGGTGTTTACTTGAGGCGCCAGATGTCCTTGTTGTACTGGGCGATGGTGCGGTCGCTGGAGAAGAAGCCGCTCCTCGCGGTGTTCACCAGCATCTTCCGGGCCCAGAAGGGCTTGTCGCCGTAGTCGTGGATGGCCCGGTCCCGGGCGGCGATATAGCTCTCCACGTCCAGCAGGGACATGAACCAGTCCTTGCCGGTGATGTCGGTCCACAGGGCCTTCAGCGCGTCGGCGTCGCCGTATTTGGTGAGGACCGGGTCCAGCAGGAAGTCCACCAGGGGCTTCACGTCCGGGCGCTGGTAGTAGATGGCGGACTGGTAGCCCAGCTTGGGGTCCCGGGCCTTCTGCTCATACAGCTCGATGATCCAGTTGCTGGACGCGCCGAAGCTGTAGATGTTGTCCGGCCCCACCAAATCGGCGATCTCCACGTTGGCTCCGTCCCGGGTGCCCAGGGTGACGGCCCCGTTGGCCATAAACTTCATGTTGCCGGTGCCGCTGGCCTCCTTGGAGGCCAGGGAGATCTGCTCGGAGATGTCGCAGGCGGGGATGAGCTTTTCCGCCCAAGACACGTTGTAGTTCTCCACCATCACCACCTGGAGCCAGGGACGGACCTGGGGGTCGTTCTCGATGAGCTGGCGCAGGCAGAGGATCAGGTGGATGATGTGCTTGGCCATCACGTAGGCGGGGGCGGCCTTGGCGCCGAAGATCACGGTGACGGGCCGCTCCGGAATTTTGCCCGCCTTGATGTCCAGGTACTTGCGGACGACATACAAGGCGTTCATCTGCTGGCGCTTATACTCGTGAAGCCGCTTCACCTGGATATCGAACACGGACTCGGGGTCCATCTCAATGCCCTGGGTCCGGCGCAGCTCCTGGGCCAGCGCCCGCTTGTTGTCCGCCTTGATGGCCACCATTTTGTCCAGCACGGAGGCGTCGTTGTAGAAGTCCATCAGCTTGTTCAGCCGGTTGGGATCGGTGCGCCACTCCCGGCCCACGCACTGGTCCAGCAGGGAGGCCAGATCGGGGTTGCACACCTCCAGCCAGCGCCGCAGGGTGACGCCGTTGGTCTTGTTGTTGAACTTCTCCGGGTAGATGTCGTGGAAATGCTTCAGCTCGGAGCCCTTGAGGATGTCGGTGTGGAGGGCGGCCACGCCGTTGACGGAGTAGCCGTAGTGGATGTCCAGGTGGGCCATGTGGACGGTCTCGCTGACCACGATTTTGCCGTCCTTGCCGGTGTGCTCCTGGGTCTGGATGATGCCCACCGCAGGGTCGGGATGGGCGGCCCGGGCCCGCCGGTCCAGCTCCCGGAGGATGGGCACCAGCTGGGGGGCCACCTTCTCGATGAAGGACAGGGGCCACTTCTCCAGGGCCTCGGCCAGGATGGTGTGGTTGGTGTAGGCGCAGGTCTTGGCCACCTGTTCCACCGCCTCGTCCATGGTGAGGCCCCGGTCCACCAGCAGGCGGACCAGCTCGGGGATGACCATGGAGGGGTGGGTGTCGTTGATCTGGATCACCACGTGGCTGCTGATGGCGTGGGGATCAAAGCCCCGCTGCTCCAGCTCCCGCAGCACCAGCTGAGCCCCGGCAGACACCATGAAATACTGCTGGTACACCCGGAGCAGCCGTCCGGCCTCGTCGCTGTCGTCGGGGTAGAGGAAGGAGGTGAGCCGGGCGGGCAGGTCGGTCTTGTCGAAGTCGATGCCCTCGGCGGGGGCGGGGGCGGGGTGCTCCACGTCGAACAGGTGGAGGCGGTTGGCAATGCCGGTGTGGGCGCCGGGGACGGCGATGTCGAGCAGCTTCGCCTTCACCGGCCCGAAGCCGAAGGGAACCTCAAACTCCGCCCCGGTGGGAATGAGCCAGCCCTCGTCCTCAATCCAGGGGTTGGGGTACTCGCTCTGCTTGTTGTGGGAGAGCTTCTGCTCAAACAGGCCGTAGTGGTAGTTGAGGCCCACGCCGTCGCCGGGCAGGCCCAGGGCGGCGATGGAGTCCAGGAAGCAGGCCGCCAGACGGCCCAGGCCGCCGTTGCCCAGAGAGGGCTCGGGCTCCTGCTCCTCGATGGCGGGCAGGGACTTGCCCCAGCCGGCCAGGGCCTCCTTCACCTGGTCAAAGACGCCCAGGGCCAGCAGATTATTGCTCAGCAGCTTGCCGATGAGGAACTCGGCGGAGAAGTAGTACAGCTTGCGCTCCCCGGCGGGAGCAGGGCGGGCCTGGGACAGCTCCTGGGTGAGCTGGAGGAGCACATGATACAGCTCCTGGTGGCTGCACTGGGCGGGCTCCCTGTGATACTTGGCCTGGGCCAGCTCCTCAATCCGTTGTTTCACGTCCATATATGTTCTCCTTTCAAATCCGAAGTGACCGCCCCCCGGGCGGCGGGTCTGAAAACGTTACCAGTCAAGGAACCGGAAGGGGTTTCCCACTTCCAGCCTCACGGAAAGTATATCCCGCTTTGCCCGTTTCGTCAAAGGTTTTATAGACAAAAATACGGGGTTTTTCCGGCCTGTTTCGGGCACAACTTATGAAAAGAGGGGGGATATACCCCCCTGTTGTCACGTTTTTCCGTTTTCTGCCTGGAGACAGGCCCCCTCCACCGACAGCGTCCCCCCGCAGGAGCAGCGGTAGCGTTCCGGGTGGTCCACCAGGGGGGAGCGCTTCATTCGGGGAATGCGCCGCCCGCACCGGGCGCACACCACCCAATAGCGCACGGGGCGGTCGTCCTCAATGCCCAGCTTGTCGTAATTGTCCGTCCGCCGGATGCGGTAGCCGTAGGCCTCGTTCATCCGCTGGGCGTAGCCCTTCCAGCGGGCCCCGTGGTTGGAGCAGCCCCAGCAGGTATGGAGCACCTCGTGGGCCAGAACCTGGAGAACGGCCTCCTCCCGGCCCTCCTCCGCCAGCTTGGCGGACAGCTCGATGGTATAGCGGCCCTCACGGCGGATACAGCAGCCGAACCGGGTCCGGGCCCGGCGGTTCAGCCGGACCTGGGGGCAGATGTCCCGGGAGACGGGGATTTTGACGGCCCTGGCCTGGGCCACGGCCAGGGCCAGCAGGCCGTCAACGTAGGCTTGGGTCATGTCGGGCAGCTCTCCTTTTGTGGTTGACGCGGTTGCAAAGCGGCCTCGCGTCAGACTTCATAGCCAGCGCACAGGCCATACCGGACAGCGGCGCAGCCGCTGTCTGAAAATCGGCGGTTGCCGGTTTTCAAGCGCGCCGGCCATACAGCTTTACGGGTATCGGCTTTGTCATGGTCAGGGAGCCGGGGGTGGCGGCGCATTCCACCGCCAGCACCTTGACGCCTGCCCCGGCCGCTTCCCACAGGGCTGCGCCGAATTCCGGGTGGGTGCGGTCGTTGGGGGAGAAGGCGGTCATGCCCGCCATCTGGACTACCACGCACACCGCCGCCTCAAAGCCCGCCGCCCGGCAGGCCATGAGTTCCCGCAAGTGCTTCACCCCCCGCTCCGTGGGGGCGTCGGGGAAGAGGGCCAGGCCGTTTTCCTCCAGGGTGCAGCCCTTGACCTCGACAAAGCCCCGCCGGGGCAGAGCCCGCTTTGATTCGGAATGGCCCGGGAGGCAGTTCTCATCCCGCTCCCTTGCCCCGCCGTTCCCAACGCGGTCCGCTTCGCTGGACTGGCAGGGGGACCCCATAGGAGCCGCCCCTGATTCCTCCCAGTAGAAATCGAAACGGGAATTTCCCCAGGTTGTCTCCGGCCGCAGCAGGGTGGGCCTGGGAAGGCCCAGGGCTTCCCCCAGGCCCGCTGTCATCCACTCGGCGAATACCCTGTTGGGGGCCTGGGAGTCCATGTTGATGAACAGGGGCGGCAGGCCGGGCCGGACCTTCTCCACCGCCACCAGGTCGTATTTTGTTTTTCGAGCGGGATTGGCGCTTCCCTCCAGATACACCGTGCAGCCGGGAAGCAAAAGCTCTTTACACCGCCCGGTATTCTTCACATGGACGGTCTCTGTCCGGCCATCCAGCTCCACCTGGGCGATGAAGCGGTTGGGCCGGGCCAGAAACCGGGCGGGGCGGATATCCTGATAGGTCACGTTTCGTCCTCCGCCTCTTTGGGGGGCTGGTCCGCCGCCTCCGGTTCCGGCGGGGGCGGAATCTCACTTTCCGTTTCAGCGGGGGGGACTGGGGCGGCGTCTTTTGCCGGGGTGGGCTGGGGTATGGACTGATAGGGCAGGAGAATGTCCACGCCGCAGGCCAGCGCCACCCCCACCAGGGTCTCAAACAGCCGGTCGATGGAGTAGATGGCGGGGGTATCCCCAATGCTGTGGTTGACGGTGACGCACAAAAAAACGATGCAGGCCATGGCGGCGCAGCCTGGTTTTTTGATGGCCAGACACAGTTTGATGATGGGGATGAGCATTGCCGACAGCACTGCGTACCGGAGCAGCTCAATATACAGCACACCCAGCGTGTCCAGGCTGTACACCACCAATACCCCAACCACACCGCCGATGAGGGTCCCGGTCATGCGGTTGATGGATGACTCAATGGTTTTGCCGGCGGAGTTTTGGATGCACACCACGGCGGCAATCATGGAGTAAAAGCCGGAGGCCTCTCGGAAATAGGCCAGCAGACCGCACAGAAACACCGCGACCACTGTTTTGATGATGCGCATACCGATCCAGTGCCGGTGCTCAGGAGTCAAAATATGGGCGTGATATTGTTCCATCCCGCACCTCCGTCAGGTTATTTTTAGTATCATATCACAATGCGGAAGGCCCCGCAACAGGCTTTTTCCCCAGCATGTCCTTTCTTTTCCCTGCTTCTTGTGCTAAAATATCCAATGAGGTGATTTTATGCACATTCCAAAGGGAGATACCGCCCTGCTGGAGCTGGTCCGGTTTGACCGGGCGCTGGAGGAGGCACTGAAACCCTCCCCAGACTACGATATTACAAAATGGCTCTATGTGCCAAATTATTACGGGGAGTATCGTTACATCCTGGGCACACGGGGAGAGCGCCCCCTGATCTGCGTGGGGGTGAACCCCTCCACCGCCGCCCCAGGCGATTTGGACAACACCCTGAAATCGGTGGAGCGGGTGGCCCTCCACAACGGCTACGACAGCTTCATCATGTTTAACGTCTACGCCCAGCGGGCCACACGGCCGGAGGACATGGAGCGGACCTGCAACGCCGGCCTCCACGCCGAGAATATGCGGGCTTTCGACTACGCCCTGTCCCTGGACAGGGCCGGGAGCCCGACGGTGTGGGCGGCATGGGGGGCTGTCATTGAGAAACGGGATTACCTGCCCCAGTGCGTCCGGGACATGATCGCGGTGGGGGAGCGCCGGAACGCCCGGTGGTTCTCCGCCGGGAAGCGGACCCGTGCGGGGCACCCCCACCACCCGTTATATTTACGAAAGGATAGTCCCCTCGACCCCTTCGATGTGGCCGCGTATCTTGAGGGCCTGTAGGCCCTGCGCCCCTGGACAGCGGGCGGGCGCGGGAGAGCTCCTTTCTCTGCAAAGTTTTCTTTGCGAAAATGGGGTCCCCGCAAAGCCGCCCCTCAGGCTTTGTGGAGAGAGGAGGGGCAAGGGAGCGAATTTTGTTTTTGCCAAAGGCGGAAATAAAATTCAGCGGACTTTGCCCCGACGACTTGACAAGTAAACTTGGCGGTGCTATGATAGCGATACCAAGTAAACTTGGCAATACGGTCTGGGAGGGCTACCCTATGGACAGAGAAGAGATTTTAGAAAAGAGCCGCAAAGAGAACCAATACAAGGACCCGATCGAGCTGGAGGCGTTTCGCAAAGCCAACGATGCCGCTATTACTGTGGGCATCATCGCCTGCGTGCTGCTCAGCGCCCTCCGCCGCCAGATCCTGGGCAGCGCAGACCTCGGCGTGTGGACGGTGGACTGGGCCATCATGGCTACCATCTACACGGTGCGCTTCGCCAAGCTTCGCAGGAAGTCGGACTTGCTCCTGTGCCTGTTGGGACTGGGCCTGTTCGCTGGGTTTTTCTGGTTCTATCTCCGGGATGTGCTGGGGGTGTTTTAATGGACCGCGACGAAATCTTGAAAAAAAGCCGGGAGAAAAACAAGGACCGGGACTTTGTGGAGGAGGCCGCGCTGTCCAGAGCCAACGCCGTGAGCCTGGGCGTTGGCATGATCGTGTGCGGCCTGCTCAGCGTGCTGAGCGCCGCTTTTCAGGATGGCCGCCCAAACTACAGCGTCTGGACGGTGATGTGGGCCATGCAGGCGTCCATCTTCCTGTTCAAGTATTACAGGCTCCGCCGCCGCCATGAGCTATTGCTGGGGCTGATCTACCTGGCCTTCTGCGTCACGTTCTTCGTGTTTTACCTGCGCGACCTGCTGGGGATGGCGTGATGGACGAGACACTCGTGCTGAAAAACCGCTTGAAGGACGCACGCACGCAGGCGGGTCTGTCCCAGGCGGCGCTGGCCGAGCTGGTGGGTGTGTCCCGCAACACCATCAGCTCCATCGAGACGGGGCAGTTCAACCCCACGGCCAAGCTGGCACTGATTTTGTGCGTGGCGCTGGACAAAAAATTTGAGGAGTTATTCTATTTTTGAGGGGGTGTTCAGATGGAGTATATCCTTTTGCTGCTCATGGGGGCTGCTCTGATTGTGGCGGCCATCCAAAATTTCAAAGGGAATATTTCCACGGTCCACCGGTATAACCGCCGCAGGGTGAGCAAGGAGGACGCGCCCAAGTACGGGAGAGCCATGGGCCTGGGGACGATGATTATAGGTGTTTCCACGGCGGCGACGGCTGTACTGCAAATGATCTTTGATGCAGAACCCATTTTTTATCTGTTAGCCGCCGGGGTGGCGGTTGGGCTGGCCGTTATGGTCTATGCCCAGTTCAAATACAATAACGGAATATTTTAGGGGGTGCGGAGGATGGATCAAACATATATGGCCAGCCTGTGCCATCAGGGCCTACTGGGCGGCGGGCTGTTTCTGGATGACGAGCGGGTGACCTACCGCACGGGGAAGCTCTCGGTGTCCCCAGAGATTCGGAATTTACAGCTTCCCTTCTGCCGGATCAAGGGCGTGGAGAAAAGCAGGGCGCTGTTCCTGCCCACCGTAACGCTCCACATGAAGGACGGGCGGGCATGGAAGTTCCTGGTCTTTGGCCGGGGGCGCTTCCTGGCCAATCTGAAAGCCGCCATGGACGCCTATGCGTCCGGCCAATAACGCACAAAGGCCCCCGGCGCGTGCGCCGGGGGCCTCTTCATTATTTTGTCAGGCAGACGGCGGTCTGGGCCGCCACCTTGGCGTTGTTGAACACCAGCTGAATATTGGAGTCCAGGCTGTCCCCGCCGGTGAGCTCCTTCACCTTGGCCAGCAGGAAGGGGGTGGTCTCCTTGCCGTGGATGCCGTTTTCCTTGGCCTGGGCCAGCGCCTCCTCAATGGCCGCGTTGATGACCGCCGGGTCCATGGAGTACTCCTCCGGGATGGGATTCGTCACCAGCATACCGCCGGCAAAGCCCAGCTCCAGGCTGGCCCGGAAGGCGGCGGCCAGCTCCTCCGGGCTGTCCACCTGGTAGTCCACCGCAAAGCCGCTGTGCCGGGTGTAGAAGGCGGGCAGCTCCTTCGTGCCGTAGCCCAGCACGGGCACGCCGTGGGTCTCCAGGTACTCCAGGGTGAGCCCCAGGTCCAGGATGGACTTGGCTCCGGCGCACACCACCATCACGGGGGTATGGGCCAGCTCCTCCAGATCGGCGGAGATGTCCATGGTGGTCTCCGCGCCCCGGTGCACCCCGCCGATGCCGCCGGTGGCGAACACCTTGATGCCCGCCATGTGGGCGATGATCATGGTGGTGGTGACGGTGGTGGCCCCGTCCTGCCCCCGGGCGCACAGCATGGCCAAATCCCGCCGGCTGGCCTTGGCGATGGCGGTGCCCGTCTTCCCCAGGTGCTCGATCTCCTCCTTGGTGCAGCCCGCCTTCAGCCGCCCGCCGATGATGGCGATGGTGGCGGGGACGGCCCCGTTGTCCCGGATGATCTGCTCCACCGCCAGGGCGGTCTCCACATTCTGGGGATAGGGCATCCCGTGGGAGATGATGGTGGACTCCAGGGCCACCACGGGCTTTCCGGTGGCCAGAGCCTGGGCCACCTCGGGGGAAACGTCCAGATACTTGTTCAGTGTCATGGGTAAAACCTCCAACTAAATATAATAATGGTGTTTGGTCTGCCGCGCTATCGGTTGGGGCCGGGTCGTCCCTCCGGCTTCACCGCCCGCACCGCCACGAAAGAGGGCACGTGAAACTCGTGGAGCCTGCCCTCCCCATTGGTGTCTTCGTACAGGTGGGTCAGCCGGAAGCCCGCCTTGAGCTGGCCGCCGATCTGCTCCTCCAGCGTGTGGGAAAACTGAATGCCCCAGTCCTCCCTTACGCACATCTCGTACAATGCCTTGTCCTTCAAGGGATTGAACGGCAGCGGGTAGGTCAGCTTTTCCTCCGACTCGTCAAAGAGATAGTTGACGCCGGTGTCGTAGCCCCCCAGGAGCACCCCGCCCGGCTTCAGCACCCGGAAGCACTCCCGGAAAATAGGCTCTACCTCCTCCACGTAGCAGTTGGACACGGGGTGGAAAATGAGGTCGAAGCTTCCGTCCTCAAAAGGGAGAGGCTGGGTCATGTCCCCCCGGATGACCTCCACCTGATAGCCCTCCCGCTCCGCCACCATTTTTTCACTGGCGCACTGCTGCGGGGAGTAGTCCAGCACCGTGCACGCTGCGCCCAGCGCTGTGAAGATGGGGATCTGCTGCCCGCCGCCGCTGGCGAGGCCCAGCAGCCTTTTCCCCTTGAGTTCGCCGAACCACTCCTGGGGCACGAACTTGGTGGGGGTCAGATACACCCCCCACTCGCCGGCCTGCGCTTTCACGTAGTCCTCGTGGGAGACCGGCCGCCCCCACTCCCAGCCCTGCGCGCACCACCGGTCGACGGTCCGGGCGTTTTCCTCTTGATAGTTCATCGGTCTCCTCCTTCTAAGATGCGCCCCATCCGCTGAGCCAGCGCCTGGGCGCTCATGGCCTCGTTGATCGTCTCGCCGCTCTCCATGGCGATGGACGCCGCCGCCGACCCCGCCAGGGCGGTGCCCTCCAAATCGGTGCCCTCTAAATAGGCCCAGGCCAGCGCCGCCATGAAGGCATCCCCGCAGCCGGTGGTGTTCACCCGGTTTCCCGGCAGACAGGGCAGACGCACCCGTCCGCTGTGGTCGGCAGCCAGGACCCCGTCCCCGCCCAGGGAGAGAAACACCCGGCGCAGCCCCGTCTCCAGCAGCTTGTCCGCCGCCCGATTCAGGCCGGCCTCGTCCGTAATGGCCACCCCGGACAGCAGCTCGGCCTCGATTCGGTTGGGCTTCAGGGTGTGGAGCTTGCCCAGCACGGGCCGCAGCCTTTCCGCCTTGGCGGTGGACACCGGGTCGGCAAAGACGGGGGGCGTCACATGGTCCGCAATCCAGGCGATGGCCTCGGCGGGGATATTGGCATCCACCACCACCAGCTGGGCGTTTTGCAGCAGCGCCGTCCGGGCGGCCAGAAACGCCGGGGTGATGTGCCGGTAGATGTCCATATCGGACAGCGCCAGCTCCATCTCCCCCTTCTCGTCGGCGATAAAAAGGTAGGTGGAGGTCCGCCCCCCGGGCACCTGGAGGGACCGGCTGATGTCGATGCCCAGCTCCCCGCAGGAGGCGGCGATGCGCTGGGCGTACAGGTCGTCGCCAAAGGCGGTGAGCAGCCGCACGTCCAGCCCCAAAAGAGCCATGTTGTGGGCGATGTTCCGCCCCACGCCGCCTAAGCTCATGCGCACCGCGCCCGGGTTGGAATCGGCGGGGACCAGGGGCGCGGCGGACACGCCGCCGATGTCCATATTCACCCCGCCCACCACCACCGCGTAGGGCGCGGAGGACACAATATACCCTTTTCCGGCGATGTGCCCCTTTTTCATCAGGTTGGAGATGTGCACCGCCACCGACGAGCGGGCAATGCCCGCCTTGTCTGCCAGCTCCTGCTGGGAGATCATGGGGTTTTCCTCAATCCACCGGAGGATTTGGCGCTCCCGCTGGGTCATGGGCTTCACTCCTAAACTTTTCTGTCTGAATTAAGCATATGCTTATAATAGGGTTTTGTCAAGCGCTTTCCCGGATTTTCCGCAAAAAAGCCCGCCGGATATCCGGCGGGCTGCGCTGATTCATATCAGCGGCTTGATCATAACAATGCCGTGATAGTTTTCGCCGTAACAGTTGGGGATAAACCCGGTCGGAGAGAACCCATACCCCACGAAATAGTCAAAGTGCGCACGGCCGCGCGATTCCAGGCTCCGCAGTTCCTCTGCATAGTCCGTCATTGGCCTACCGTGGCAGGACATATCCGTTGAACCGATGATATATTTCAAATTGCGGTAGCCCTTTTCCTTCGCGTGAGCCTCGGCCTGTCTCAGCAGCGGTTCCAGCTGCTGTTCCATGACAAACGTCCCATTTTCATCGTACCCAAGGCATTCAACGCTCAGGCAGGAATAGCCCTCGTACTCTGCGCACAAAATCCATCCCTTGGGATTCCCGCCCTCTCCCATATACCAGCCGATCAAATTCGCCAACAAGGATACCTCTTGCAGCTGACGGCTCGCCCCATCGAAGTCCCACCAATCCGGCTTAATGGCGGACATCAGCCCGGCGACAGCAGATACATTTGATTGGTCAATTTGATAAATTTCCACCGCGTTTACCCCAGCAGCAGCTTATCGTCTGCCTCGTCCGACCCGGTGGCCTGGCCGAACTTGGCCAGCAGGTCCTCCACGGTGAGCTTCTTTTTGTTCTCCCCGGCGATGTCCAGGGCGATGCGCCCCTCGTACATCATAATCAGTCGGTTGCCGTGGACGATGGCGTCCTTCATATTGTGGGTAATCATCAGGGTGGTGAGCTTGTCCTTCTGCACGATGCGTTCGGTGGCCTCCAGCACCTTGGCCGCCGTCTTGGGATCCAGCGCCGCGGTGTGCTCGTCCAGCAGCAGCAGATCGGGCTTTTGCAGCGTGGCCATGAGCAGGGTGAGCGCCTGCCGCTGACCGCCGGACAGAAGGCCCACCTTGGACGTGAGCCGGTCCTCCAGCCCCAGGTCCAGGATTTTCAGCATCTCCCGGTAGTGCTCCCGCTCGTCCCGGGTGATGCCGGGACGCAACGAGCGACCCTTTCCCCGGCGGGCGGCCAGAGCCATGTTTTCCTCAATCTGCATGGTGGCGGCGGTGCCCATCATGGGGTCCTGGAATACCCGGCCGATATACTTGGCCCGCTTGTGCTCGGGAAGCCTGGTCACGTCCACCCCCCCGATGGAGATGGCGCCGGAGTCCACCGGCCACACCCCCGCCACCGCGTTGAGCAGGGTGGACTTGCCCGCTCCATTGCCGCCGATGACGGTGACGAAATCCCCGTCGTTCAGAGTCAGGGACACCCCCCGCAGGGCCGTCTTCTCATTGACAGTGCCTGGGTTGAAGGTTTTGCAGATGTTTTTCACGTCAAGCATGGGCGCTCTCCTCCTTTTTTCCCGAGCCGGCGGCCTTGGAGAAGTATTTCCCCTTCCAGTAAGGGATGGTGAGGAACAGGGCCACCACCAGGGCGGTGAGCAGCTTCAAATCGGTGGTCTCCAACCCCAGGCGCAGCACCAGGGTAATCACCGCGTAGTAGATCACCGCGCCGATCACCGCCGCCAGCAGCTTCAGGGCAAAGTTGATGAACACCCCGCCCAGCAGCACCTCGCCGATGATGACGGCAGCCAGGCCGATGACGATGGCGCCCCGGCCCATGTCGATGGTGGCGCTGCCCTGGTACTGGGCCAGCAGCGCCCCGGACAGGGCCACCAGCGCGTTGGACACCACCAGCCCCAGCACCTTACTCCAGCTGGTGTTGATACCCTGGGCCCTGGCCATATGGGGGTTGGAGCCCGTGGCCCGCAGCGCGGACCCCTGCTCCGTGCCGAAGAACCAGTACAGCACTCCGATTACCACCGCCACCAGCGCCGCCAGCAGCAGCAGGGGATTGCTCAGCCCCGCCTCCCGGATATACCGGGAGGACACCAGCAGACCGTGCCGGTCCACGCTGACGGCCAAGGTGGACTTGGTTTTAGCCGCGGCGTCCCCAATGGCCATCACCCGCAGGTTGATGGAGTACAGCGCCAGCTGGGTGAGGATGCCGGACAAAATGGCCGGAATGCCGCATACGGTGTGGAGCAGACCTGTGACCAGCCCCGCCGCCATGCCGGACAGCACCGCCGCCAGTAGCGCCAGCCACGGATTCACCCCCAGGCTGATGAGCAGGGCGCACACCGCCCCGCCGGTGGCCAGGGAGCCGTCCACCGTCAAATCCGCCACGTCCAAAATCCGATAGGTGATGTACACGCCGATGGCCATGACACCCCAAATCAGCCCCTGTCCGGCGGCGCCGGGCAGGGAGTTCAAAAAGCTCAGCAAAACGTCCATTCTCATTCCTCCCGTGTGAAATCATACGCCGAAAACCGGGGGAAAGGGCAGCCCTTTCCCCCGGCTTTAAAAGGTGGTCCCTGCGCCTCAGCCGCCGATGGGGACATAGCCCTCCGGCATGGTCAGCCCCAGCTGCTGGCAGAGGTCTGCATTATACTTCTTCTCCAGCGTGGTGTCAAAGCCGATGGCCATCTCGGACACCTTCTTCTCTCCCTTGAGAATCTGCACCGCCATCTCTCCGGCCATGTGGCCGATCTCGTAATAGCTGATGGACAGGGTGGCCACGCCGCAGCCGCCGCAGATGCCCTCCTCGCCGGCCACCACGGGCACCCCAGCGGGAATCACCACGTTCGCAATGGTCTCCGCATTGTCGGCGGCGGTGTTATCGGTGGGAATATACAGCACGTCGGAGTTGTCACAGGCGGTCTGCACCACGCTGGACAGGTCGTTAACATCTGCGAAGGCGTACTGGGTGCAGGCATAGCCCATATCCTCCAAATAACCCTTGATGGTCTCCACTTGGTACAGGGAGTTGGCCTCCGCGGAGCAGTACACCAAACCCACGTTTTTGGCGTCCGGGAACAGCTCCTGCACCATGGCGGCCTGCTGGTCCAGGGGGGCCAGGTCGGAGGTGCCGGAAATATTGCCGCCCAGCACCTTGTCCTCGGTGGTGTCCAGGTTCAGGGCGATACCGTAGTTGGTGACGGCGGTGCCCAGAATGGGAATGGTGTCGGTGGCCGACGCGGCGGCGGTGAGAGACGGGGTGGCATTGGCCAGAATCAGGTCCACCTTCTCGGCGATGAAGCCGTCGATGATGGTGGCGCAGTTGGCGCTCTCGCCGCCGGCGTTGCCCTCCTTGATCTCCACCGCATCGCCCAGCGCCTCGGTGAGCGCGTCCTTAAAGCCCTGGGTGGCCTCGTTCAGCGCGGCGTGGGGGAGCAGCTGACAGATTCCCACCACATATTTTTCGTTTCCGGCGGGGGCGCTGTTCTGCGCACCCGAGCCATTGGAACAGGCGGCCAGTGATACGGCCAACGCCAGCGACACCGCCAGCGCCATCCATTTAGACCTTGTTTTCATTCTTAAACTCCTCCAATTATCCATCGCTTTATCGCTTTGTTCCGGCAAAGCGACCGTGGAAAAAATGTGAGCCATCCTGCCCACGCAAGTCAGTATAACGCTTTAATGCGATGATGTCAAGAAGGAATCCGCAGCTTTTGTAAAAAAACAGCGCAGGTATGGACCACCCCCGGCCGACCACCGCTTTTCCGACCTCCCCCGGTCTCCATCCACTCAAACGGATATTTTTTGGCTATTTTGACGCGGAAGAACATGAAATAAATAGATTTTACGTGGGATTCTCACTTGACGGTTCCGTTTTTGTATGCTATAATTCAAAATTGCGTTGATATAGGAAGGGAGCCGTTTGGATGCTGAACGAATTGGAGCACACCGCCAAGGTCGTGGGCGTCAAGCAGGTCCGCCGGGCGCTGGCGGACGGCCGCGCCAAGCGGCTCTATCTGGCCCAGGATGCCGACCCCCAGCTCACCCAGCCCCTGGCGCGCCAGGCCCAGGAACACGGCGTGGACGCCGTCTGGGTCCCATCCATGAAGGCGCTGGGCAAGGCCTGCGGCATTGCCGTGGACGCGGCTGTGGCCGCGGCAATTTAAAGCCCCGCCTAACTTTTTCCGTTTTTAACGAATAATCCTCGGAGCGTTCGTTAAAATATATATTTATTGAAAGGAGGAAAATCATGCCTACTTTTAACCAGCTGGTCCGTAAGGGCCGCAAGATGGCGCCTTACAAGTCCAATTCTCCCGCCATGCAGTTCGGCCTGAACACCCTGAAGAACACGGAGACCGACCTGCCCTCTCCCCAGAAGCGGGGCGTGTGCACTGCGGTGAAGACCACCACTCCCAAGAAGCCCAACTCGGCTCTGCGTAAGATCGCCCGTGTGCGCCTGACCAACGGCTACGAGGTCACCGCCTATATCCCCGGCGTGGGCCACAACCTGCAGGAGCACTCCGTGGTCATGATCCGCGGCGGCCGTGTCAAGGACCTGCCCGGCGTTCGTTACCACATCATCCGCGGCACGCTGGACAC
>ERZ808028.215-NODE-215-length-57848-cov-19.340725_pt1 | contig 57848 bp, 53 predicted proteins | sample MGYA00380184_ERZ808028 | MGnify/ENA primary metagenome ERZ808028 (study PRJEB31490, sample SAMN06133397) | mouse gut metagenome | isolation source: J8_1 | host: mice | place: China: Chengdu | collected 2015-05 ... | reverse complement strand
TTGAAGCGAAAGAGCTGCCGCAGATATTCGAGAGCTTTCATCGTGGAAATAATGCGGATAAGGTGCAGGGCAACGGGTTTGGACTTTTTATCTGTAAACGGTTGATGTCACTTATGGGTGGAGAGGTGTTTGCGGATATTCGCAATGGGTGGTTCTTTGTGACACTGGTTGTGAAATTGGCGTAAGGTAAGAACCGCTTAGTTGAGAGGTTTATGATATGTTGCTCAATTTCTGACAAATGACGCATTGGCTTTTTCACTTCCGCTACATCGGCTTTAAACACATTGCCTGCGGCGTTTATTCGCTTTGCTATCTGGTTCAGGTTGCCGCTGATTTTTCCGAGCGAGTAGTTGTAATCTCGCAGGTCTGAATAATCAATGTCATAGACAAAACCATACAAGATCAGGCGGCGGAGGAAAGCTGACTTACTTTTCATGCCGGAGATTTTTACTTTCTGTTCCAGTATGTATTGCTCCTTGTCACTTGGATATATTTTCAACTCGTGTTACCATCCCCTGATTACTTCAACATAATTGCCCTATTGCTTAACAAATTTGAGCTATCTTATAAGTATAAAAAACGTCAATTACTAAAAGAATAGCAATTACTCCTAACGCTGATAGAAAGCAGTAAATACCTTGAACAAAGAAACATATCACCACGATAGCAATACCTCCAATAATGTAGGAGATTCCACCAAAACGCTGGCTTTTTTTCCATGTCGCTTCATTCTTCATGCTCCACTTTGTTTTTAACCCAGTAACCGCGTTCATTCTTAACTTTGGCATTATATTCCCTATGATAATCATAGCGATACCTAAAATTCCAAACAATAATTGATTAACATCAAATTTGTCGGATGATAGATTTTCAATTTTATTAAAACTGGCGTATAAAGCGTACCCTGTCATAGTATTAAAAATAATCAGTGTAACAATGCCCGCAACAATACATACATTCTCATTATTGTTTCCATTTTCTTCATGTTTTGCGGCAGTTTTTGCTATTCCTAGAAAAAAGTAACCCAACACGGCTGTAACAATGGGTATAATAAGAGCCTCGTATTTACTGCCCCAACGTGTTACCTGATTGTTTAAACCATAATGAGCAGGAATTTGCTCCGGTAAAAACTGTAACGCAATTAAAGCACTTATCAGTGGTAGAAACATAAGCCCATAAAACACGATTTTTTTAACTTTCATGATTGATCTCCTCGTAAACTGTTTATCCACATAACTGCTTCGTCCAGAATAGATAAGTTCAGCTCATAATAAATAAAATTTTTGTATTTTGTTTCATAAATTAGGTCTGCCTTTTTTAGCTTTGACAAATGATAAGATAATGCCTGTGGTGTCATGTTCAGTGCATTTGCTAAATCACCAGAATTTATTCTGCCTTCCTTTAATTTTTGCAAAATCTTTCTACGGGTTTCATCTGCCAAAGCTGCTAATACTTCACTTACTGCCAATCATTCTTGCCCTCCTGTTTCAAAATTTCTTTAAATAGAATTGTAACAACACCAACTTTAAGAGTCAATAGCTATTTCAAAATATTTTTAAATACTTTTATAAGAGAAAAAGGTATGGGCAAGATTCCATAGCCTGTATTTCTTCTCCCGGTTGATAAGGGATAAGGTAAAATCCCTTGCCGCGTCAGATACGCGCCCGCAAAATTGCTTGTAGCAAGGTTTTTTCTGCCTCCGTTATCTAACGTCAGCTTTTCTATTATACTGTATCCGGTGAGGGGTTATTTTAATTTGTAACAAAAAGAATCCCGTAATTATGCGGGGGTCGGCGTTTTGCAAACGCTTAGAAGGTTTATGAAAATAGAAAGGAAATCTATTTTTATGTTACCAACAAGAGAACGGACTGAAGAACTTTTAATAGAAGCAGAAAAGTGCAATTCGGGAGCATGGGGGAATCATAGTCGTGTTGCTGCTCACTGCGCAGAAAAAATTGCGCAGGAGTGCAGCGATTTAGATTCTGACAAAGCATATATATTTGGATTACTTCACGATATTGGGCGGAAATAAAGTATTTTGAAGAAAAGACAGGAAAAACAGGGGAGCACCTTTCTGGCGGAACAATATGAAGCTTGACAGTTTATTGCATTTTAGGTAGAATATGAATTCAACTGGAATTTGTACTGCAAATGAGGTTTAGGAGGATATTATGAATATTGAACACTTGAAAGACAACGGAACGGATATTGCAGTTATTTCCAGTGATGAAAAGCTGATTGTTGATGTACAATCCGCTTTAGATTTGGCTATGACTGTAAAGTATGAAACAGGTGCAGCCAAAATAATTATCAATAAATCAGCGGTATGTGATGAATTTTTTATCCTTAGCAGCGGAATGGCAGGCGAAATACTTCAAAAGTTTATCAATTATCATGTTCGAATGGCCATTTATGGGGACTACTCACAATATACCAGCAAGCCGTTGAAGGATTTTATTTACGAATCAAATAATGGTAATGATTTCTTTTTTGTTTCAACCAAAGACGAAGCAATACAAAAGTTAACAGAAACACAATAACAAGATGGTGCAGATTCCAGTAACACACAAACAGCCGGCACGATAACAGCCGTGCTGACGGCGGTAAACCTACTACAGATTTACCGCTTTTTTTATACGTTCCCTGTCAGTGTCAACATCTATCATATCGGGAATCCGAATGCCTGGGTTTTTAAACGCTTATAGTCGTTGATCCCGGCTCCGATCTTATTGCCGGATTGATAATAATCGCAGGGTTCATGATGAATCTGTTTTAAAACATACTCTGTCTGATGCCCTATATTTTATCGTAGCGGATAAAGGGGGAAAGTGCTATAATCAAAAGCGGATATTTGTGGGTTTTGGACAGGAATGATTAAGAGAATACGGAGGTTTTTATGGTAAAGCCGCAGGCAAATAAAAGAATTTCCAAAAGTGATACTTACTTAAACTGTGCGGAGGCTTTTGCTTACAGGAGCACTTGCATTAAACGTAAATACGGAGCGGTGATCGTCAAAGATGACGCTGTGATATCCACGGGATATAACGGTTCTCCGAGAGGATTTGAGAACTGCTGCGATATCGGGACATGTCCGCGTATTCCCCGGAAGATGCACCAGGGGGAAGGTTATGAGATCTGCCGGGCAATTCATGCGGAAGCTAATGCGTTATTAAACTGTTCAAGAGAGCAGACGCTGGGAGCTGATCTGTATCTGGCAGGGATCAATCCGGAAGATGGTTCCGTGCATAAGGCGAAACCGTGCCCTTTGTGCGCCCGGATGATCATTCAGGCCGGCATCCGAAATGTGATCCTGCGGGTCGGCGAAGGGGAAGATAATATCGAGACGATACCGGCATCCGAATTGGAATGGTACAAGGATGCGGATCATATATAATTCCCATATGCACTGATTCGGAGAATGAGCCGCATTATGGATTACGTTCGGTTTTCTTTCGTCTGTATGTATTGGGACTCATATGATAGTGTTCCCTGAATTTTCGGCAGAAATAGCCTGCGCTTGTAAATCCGGTTTCTTCCGCAATGGAAGTAATGGATTTCTGGGTAGTATAGAGCTGTTCAGCGGCCTGTGCCAGGCGGTACTCGATCAGATACGCCACCGGAGCAAGATGAATGCCTGTCTGAAAAATATGCAGTGCGCTGCTTTTGCTAATGGATGCGGAAGAAGCGATCATTTCAAGGGTGATTTCTTCCATGTAATGATCATGGATATACTGCATCATCGTTTGCAGCCTTGCCTGTTTATAGTTTAAGCGATGCGGGTTCGATAGGTCGGATGATACCTCCAGGTGCGATGATAAAATATCCCAGGCCTGCAAAAGAAGACATATCGTGCGCAGCTCATTTTTTTCGTCCGTTTCCTGTAATGCAAAGATCTGCAGCAGAATCTGCAGTATGCAGTCCTGCCATGTTATCTGCGGCTTCAGGATCTTGTACGGAACAGAGGCGCTGATAATGGGAGCGATATATTTTTCATAAACAGGACTGCGCTCCGGCGCTAACAAGGTCGGAGAAAAAACGATATTGGGAACAAAGACGCTGCTTTTTGCTTCAAAGCGGTGTAAGATCCCGCTGTTGATAAACAGACCGCAGCCTTTTGACAGTTCTATTTTATCCGTTCCGACAAGACAGAGCGCGTCTCCTTCGGCGACAAAAATAAATTCCAGTTCATGATGCCAGTGCCACTCAACGCGGTGGAAATCAAATTGCCAGATATCTTCCGGATAGTAAGCAAAAGGATATCTGTCGCTTCCATGCTGAACCGTTTCCCGCAGCGTTTCATCAGTATAAGTCTTATAAGTTTTCATATAGTTACTCCGGCTCCTTTAGCCATTTCATTTGTGAATCAATAAATGTTGAGATATTGTACCATAAATGTGTGATTATATGCAATGATTTCGAAATATTAATGCGATATAATCCTATTTGTAAGCCGCCGGTCGAGGGGAAAGCATGATGCATTCTCGTGTTTTGTCATAAGAAAGGCGCTTAAAATAAGTAATAATATGCGATCGAAAGACAGAGAGGAGTAAGTATGAAAAATCAATATAATAAAACGATAGCCGCCTGCTTCACAGGATATATCGTGCAGGCCATTGTCAACAATTTTACACCGTTATTGTTTTTGTTTTTCCAAAGAAGTTATCAGATCCCGCTTTCTCAGATCACGCTGCTTGTAACTTTTAATTTCGGCATACAGCTTCTGGTCGATCTTCTTTCCGTGGGATTTGTAGACAGAATAGGGTATCGGGCATCCATGGTCATCGCACATGTTTTGTCGGCGGCCGGGCTGATATCCCTGACGATCCTGCCGGAGATATTGCCTGCTCCTTTTGCAGGAATTTTGATTTCCGTTATGATCTATGCGATCGGCGGCGGTTTGTTGGAAGTGCTTGTCAGTCCGGTTGTGGAGGCGTGTCCTTCGGATAATAAGGAGAAGGCAATGAGTATGCTGCATTCTTTTTACTGCTGGGGACATGCGGGTGTCGTTCTGATCACCACGCTGTTTTTCCATGCGGTGGGAATTGAAAACTGGAAGATTCTGGCGTGTATATGGGCGATTGTTCCGATCGGCAATGCGGCTGCGTTTACCAGAGTGCCTATGGCGGCATTGATGGAAGAGGGTGAAAGCGGCCTGCAGCTAAGGGAATTATTCAGGCTTAAACTATTCTGGATCCTGCTTATGATGATGATCTGTGCAGGGGCAAGTGAACAGGCGGTAAGCCAGTGGGCTTCCACGTTTGCGGAGAAAGGACTTGGCATTTCCAAAACGGCAGGCGATCTGGCCGGGCCGCTTGCATTTGCGGTTTTGATGGGAACATCCAGACTGTTTTACGGAAAATATGGCGACCGCATTCATCTGGAGCGCTTTATGGTTTACAGTAGTTGTCTGTGCATTTTGTCCTATCTTGGCATTGCGCTTTTACCGATTCCGCAGCTTAGTCTGATCGCCTGTGCAGTCTGCGGGCTGTCAGTCGGTATCATGTGGCCCGGAACGTTCAGTAAGGCATCAGCGGCGCTGCCAAAGGGCGGTACGGCTATGTTTGCACTATTGGCATTGGGAGGGGATATCGGCTGTTCAGGAGGCCCTACGTTAGTCGGCATGGTATCCGGTGCATTGGGGGATAACCTGAAAATGGGAGTTCTGGCAGGGATCATATTCCCGGTGCTGCTGTTGACCGGCATTATTTTATGCAGAAAAGCAAAAGGAGAGCGATCGTAATGAATGGGAGATTATCAATTGAAAAAAGGGAAGATGGACTTACTTTCATTATATTTGCAGTTAATCGAAAAGAGGATGTGGATGGATTGACGCTTGATATGATCGACATGGGATTGGATGCCTTATATGAGCCGGGATGCAGGTCTGGCAGATATGAGAGCTGTGTGATCTGCAATGAAAAAACCGGTATAAAAATGGTTGCCGAAATGACATCCGATCAAAAATAGAAAGAAAGAGGTAAAAAGATGGAATTTTTAAAATGCAGTCCGAAATGGACGAGAGAACCAAAACAGGCACTGATTGGTGAGGACAGCGTGGAAATGATTACGGAAAGCGGGACGGATCTGTGGGCGCGCACTTATTATGGCTTTCAAAATGACAACGCCCCGGTACTGCAGATCGAGACAGACGAAAAATTTTTCTCATTTATCGTAAAGACGGAATTCGAGAGCGCCTGCCGGTTTGACCAGTGCGGTGTGGTCATGTACTTAAACAGCGATAACTGGTTCAAGGCATCCATTGAGTACGAAGATGAAAACATACAGCGTTTGGGAAGTGTCGTTACGAACCATGGCTATTCTGACTGGGCGACGACGGACATTTCTTCCGATATCAAAACCATGTGGTATCGTTTTTCGCGCAGAAACAGCGATTATTGTATCGAATGCAGCGAGGATGGCATTTCTTTCAGACAGATGCGGATCTTCCATATGTGGGAAGGTGCGGAAAAGATTACATACGGGATATATGCCTGCAGTCCGACACAGGGCTCATACAAGGCAGTTTTTTCCGATATGCAGATCATGGAATGTCAGTGGCAGGCAGATTCGGACTGGGGTGACTGATGAGCCGCAGCTTATGAAAGGGACAGCTTTTTGCACGCTGTCCCTTTAGTTTGCCGGCATCATCGGGTTACTCATCGGCGGAGGTGTCTTGAGGCTTACTTTATCATATGTCAGGTCTGTAGCCAAGAAGCGTTCCGATGTTCTTCCGATAATAGTTATAAATATTCTGCACACGTTCCCAAATCTGCTCATCAAAATAGACATCGCTTCTTTGGCTGACCATACTCTCTACATATTGACGTAAATCCGTATAGAACAAATCGGTGGCATCATAGTGGAATGTCAACGCCGCCGTCTATTTCACCTTTGCGCTGCGGGATATAGGCGCTTAAAACCATGGCATTTTCTCCGGCAGAGGAGCCGATTATTTTGTCATACCCGTCTGTCGGCCGACGATGAAGACCAGTTAGCTGCAGCTGCATATCCTCAGGCACGGTGGGATCAAAAAGGACGCTTTGGCCGCTGTCAATCAAAGTTAATTCCATAGGCGATACAGAGGAAACGACATTTGCATCCAGCTGCCCAAGCAGCTGCCGGCACAGTTTCAGGTACTCGTCAGAGAGCCGGTTTCTCTCGCTGACATCTAAGGTATAACTCTCAAAGTAGGGTCTTAATTCTTCTGTGATTTTTGTTATGAGTTCCGGGTCTGCTTTAACAGGGGGAATTGGTACCGGGTCATCCTTTTGGGTTGGAATCGGCTGTGCAAACTTAACGGTACACATCCAGTCCTGCCCGAACATGAAGTTGTTGTTTGTCAATACAAAATAATACCAGTCATTATCCGAAAGGGGTGTTTCCAGCAGCGCCATATCATAGGCCTCCGAAAGATCAATTACCATTGTGCCGCTTGAATGGGCAGGTATCTTAGTGTTACGGAAAGACACCTTTCCCGAAAGGGGTTCCACCTCTTCACCGGTACTCCAACGCATTAGTTTGAGGGTGGGTTGAAAATGAAGGTCTTTGTCAGACTTGTTTTCCACGTGAACGAAAACCACACCGTTCCCCTCGTAATCCGCCGATAGAAAGAGATAGAGGTCATCTCCGGAGAGAGGAAATAATCCCTTAGCTTCTGCCGAATAAAAGTGAGGCGGACAGATACATTTTTATCAGATCTTCCCGTATTTATCGTCCAATTCCTGAATTGCCTGCTCCGAACGTTCAAAAAACATTTCAATGATTTTTTCATCTGTTATCATGATCCATTCTCCTTTCCGGTGTCATTTATATATTACGGTTTAAACGGCAAATACTGAATCATAAATGAATATTTTTTAAAATATGGCATGTTTTTCCTGTGCGGTGCAGCCTCCCTGTCCCGGCGCAATGCGCATACAGTTTTCCTGCTCATATTCCGTGATGATTATGAAGATACCGCTTCTGAGATTGATGAAATACTGCGGCTGAGAACTTTGAAAATCGCACCCCATCTCCCTAGACAAACTATTATAAAAAAGGTATACTTAATGCAGATTTGGAATAGAATCCATGGGGATAGGAGAAGGAGTAGTATGGAGTATAAGGCAGTTCCTTTTGAGAAGAGGATCAAAGAGAATATCAAGAATTATGCAATGGAAAATCTGTATCCGGTGGACTCTTTAAGAGAGCACTTAAAAGCGCTTGCGGCGATCACGGGGGCGGAACTTCTATTAACGGACCGTCACGGTGAAAAAGTAGTGTCTGTCGGTAATTTTGCAGGATTTATACCGGATGTCATCGGTAAACCCGGGAAAAAAATACGAATTCACAACAGGACAATTGCGCACCTCTATGTCAGGATGGATCATGTGGAACCCGGAAGGGTGCAGGCTGTGGAGAAAATGCTGGATGCGGAAGTGAAGATGTTTTCCTGTCTGGGAGAAGAAGCATATAAACACAGAGAATATGCTATTTATATGGACGAACTGGAAGAGAAGTTAGAGGAGAAACATATAAAAACGGCAGAGGGGGAGAAAGAAGATGCGCTTACCGGTGTTTTCCACAAGTTCTATTTCGAAGAGCGCATGCAGATCATCGATCGTTCGGAAGTCGTTCCGGTTGCGGTAATCAATGCCAATATCAATGACTGGAAATATGTAAACGATCATTTCGGAGATGAGGAAAGCGACCGCCTGATCAAGACGATTGCAGGTATATTGAAAAAAGAAGCGAAAGCGGATTATGTGATCGGCCGCGTAGACGGAGACGTCTTTATTGTGCTGATACCGATGGCGGACGATGGGGAGGCGGAAGCATACTGCGAAAGAGTGCAGACGGCCTGCCTGAATTTTGATGATGAGATCCTGGCGCCTTCCGTTGCCTGCGGTATCGTCTATAAGACGAATGTGGAGGAAACGATAGCGGATAAACTGCCGGATGCGGAATATGAGATGTTCGACAACAAGTTCGAGATTAAAAACGCACCCGGATACAGAGAACGTCTGGAAAAGAGAAAATAAATATGACAGAAGATACGATCGGGGATGGGACTGCAGAAGCGGCCTCATCCCCGCTTTCCTGTGACGATATGGAGGAGAGATTCGGCCTGTTTCCTTAGCGCCGACGGCTGATGAAGCGTTGCTGCCGGCATTATAGAGGCAGAAAGATCATCCCAATAAGCCGGGACAATATAATTATAAAAAAAGTATTAAATTCAATATTTTGGGAAATGATAAGAAAATAAGAGGAAAACAGAGAAAAAAAGAGATAAGCATATAAAAAAGTATAAAATACGGAATTATTTCCTGTTGCAAAGTAAAATGGATGAAATTAATATAGGCTTATCGATTAGCACTCGACTAGAATGAGTGCTAACAAGGAAACAGCAAGAGAGCGGCGTCCGCCGAACTTTCCGTGCGGATGCAGCGTAAAATTGTGTATAATAGCATTTCATTATTTATTTTAAGGAGGCAGAACTATGAAATTAGCACCACTTGGCGACAGAGTCGTATTAAAACAGTTAGTAGCTGAGGAGACAACCAAATCCGGCATCGTTCTTCCGGGGCAGAGCAAAGAGAAGCCGCAGCAGGCAGAAGTCATTGCAGTAGGACCCGGCGGCGTGGTTGATGGCAAAGAAGTAAAGATGGAAGTAAAGGTCGGTGATCAGGTCATCTATTCCAAATATTCGGGAACGGAAGTCAAGATCGAGGAAGACGAGTACATTATCGTAAAACAGAATGATATTCTGGCGATCCTTCAGTAAATACGTTTCCAAAAGCCGTTTGGCGAAACCGGAAAATGAGGATTCCGGTCCTTTGGAAACGGTAAATAATGAAACCGTGAATTTGTAAAAGAAGTAAAAAGAAGAGCAGGAGGCATATATTATGGCAAAAGAAATCAAATATGGTGCAGAAGCAAGAGCTGCATTGGAAGCAGGCGTAAATCAGTTATCGGATACCGTAAGGGTAACCCTCGGACCGAAAGGAAGAAACGTTGTTTTGGATAAATCATACGGTGCGCCGCTTATTACAAACGACGGTGTAACGATCGCCAAAGAGATCGAACTGGCAGACGCATTTGAAAATATGGGCGCACAGCTTGTAAAAGAAGTTGCAACGAAGACAAACGACGTAGCAGGCGATGGTACGACGACTGCAACCGTTCTGGCGCAGGCAATGGTAAACGCAGGAATGAAGAACCTGGCAGCAGGCGCTAATCCGATCATTTTAAGAAAAGGAATGAAGAAAGCTACCGATATCGCTGTAGAGGCAATCGCTAAGATGAGTTCCAAAGTAAACGGAAAAGAGCATATCGCAAGAGTTGCAGCCGTTTCTTCCGGAGACGAAGAGGTGGGCAAACTGGTAGCGGACGCTATGGAGAAGGTTTCCGGCGATGGCGTTATCACGATCGAAGAGAGCAAGACCATGTTAACGGAACTTGACCTTGTAGAAGGTATGCAGTTTGACAGAGGCTATATTTCCGCTTATATGGCGACCGATATGGATAAGATGGAAGCGGTGCTTGAGAATCCGTATATCCTGATCACAGATAAAAAGATTTCCAATATTCAGGAGATCCTGCCGATCTTGGAGCAGATCGTACAGTCCGGTGCAAAACTGCTGATTATTGCAGAAGACGTAGAAGGCGAAGCGCTTACAACATTGATTGTCAACAAGCTGCGCGGCACATTCAACGTAGTAGCTGTTAAGGCGCCCGGTTACGGCGACAGAAGAAAAGCTATGCTGGAAGACATCGCGATCTTAACAGGCGGTCAGGTGATCAGCTCCGAACTTGGTTTGGAATTAAAAGACGCGACAATGGAACAGCTCGGCCATGCAAAATCCGTTAAAGTACAGAAAGAGAATACGGTTATCGTAGACGGAGAAGGCGATAAAGAAGCGATCCAGGCCAGAATCGGACAGATCAAAAAGCAGATCGATGAGACAACATCTGATTTTGACAGAGAAAAATTACAGGAGCGTCTTGCGAAGTTAGCAGGCGGTGTTGCAGTTATTCGTGTCGGCGCTGCTACGGAGACAGAAATGAAAGAAGCGAAACTGCGTCTGGAAGATGCTCTGGCAGCGACAAGAGCAGCAGTGGAAGAAGGCATTATCGCAGGCGGCGGTTCCGCATATATCCACGCATCCAAAGAAGTTGCCAAACTGGCAGATTCCCTGGAAGGCGATGAGAAGACTGGTGCGCAGATCGTATTAAAGGCACTGGAAGCTCCTCTTTACCATATTGTAGCCAACGCAGGACTGGAAGGTTCCGTTATCATCAATAAGGTAAGAGAGTCCGAAGCCGGAATCGGTTTTGATGCATTAAAAGAAGAGTATGTAAATATGGTTGATGCAGGTATTCTGGATCCTGCCAAAGTTTCCAGAAGCGCACTGCAGAACGCGACAAGCGTTGCTTCCACATTGCTGACAACAGAATCCGTAGTTGCCAACATCAAAGAAGCAGAGCCCGCTATGCCTGCAGGCGGACCGGGTATGGGCGGCATGATGTAAAAATTTTCTTTCAAATTAAATGATTTATGAATAATAAAGGGGGACACGGGAGAGTATTTTCCGTGCCCCTTTTTTGTATTTTCAGGTCTGTTTATCCCGATAAACACTTACAATAAACAAAGGGACTTGAAGATTTTCTATTCTGAAAGTATAATATATAATACTAAGCAATAATCCGGAACACGAAAACGGAAATTAGCACGATCAAAACAAGGCGACTGGTGATGGGAATGGCAACAGAAGAAAAGAAGACCGAAGAAAAAAAAGAAGTTGTTTTTGACGATGGAAGAATTGAATCGATCGAGGAATTTCAGAGTCCTGAAGCGCTGTATCAGGAATTGATCAATCGCGTGCGCAAATACCATCCTTCCGATGATATTTCCCTGATCGAAAGGGCCTATGAGGAGGCCTATGAGGCGCATAAGGATCAGGTGCGCAAATCAGGCGAACCATATATTATTCATCCTCTTTGCGTAGCCATTGTTCTGGCGGATCTGGAACTGGATAAGGAGACGATCGTTGCGGGTCTTTTACATGATGTGGTGGAAGATACGCCGATAACGGATGAAGAGATCGAAGAGAGATTCGGGGCGGATGTCGCTCTTTTGGTAGATGGCGTTACGAAACTGGATAAATTGAATTTTCACGGGGATAACAGTAATGACAAGGATTCCGAGAAACTGGAGAGACAGGCGGAGAATCTGCGTAAGATGTTTCTTGCAATGGCCAAGGATATTCGTGTCATCATCATCAAACTGGCGGACAGACTGCATAATATGCGTACGCTGCAATACAGGAAACCCGAGAAACAGCAGGAAGTTGCAAGAGAAACATTGGACATTTATTCGCCGATCGCACAAAGACTTGGTATATCCAGGATCAAAGTGGAATTGGACGATCTGTCATTAAAATATCTGGAACCGGAAGCTTATTATGACCTGGTGGATACGATCGCAGTTCGTAAGAGCGTACGGGAGAAATATATCCAGTCTATCGTAGACGAAGTAAGCGAGCATATCAACCGGGCCGGTATTAAGGCACAGATAGACGGCCGTATCAAACATTTTTTCAGTATATACAAAAAGATGAAGAACCAGAATAAAACGATCGATCAGATCTATGACCTGTTTGCGGTGCGGATTATCGTGGATTCGGTCAAAGACTGCTATGCGGCGCTTGGTGTGATCCATGAGATGTATAAGCCGATTCCCGGGCGTTTCAAAGACTATATCGCCATGCCCAAAGCCAATATGTATCAGTCTCTGCATACGACCCTGATCGGTTCCGGCGGACAGCCGTTTGAAATACAGATCCGTACGTATGAGATGCATAAGGCGGCGGAATACGGTATTGCCGCGCATTGGAAATACAAAGAGGCGTCCGATGGCAGGAAGGTAGAGACGCAGGAAGAAGAGAAGTTAGTCTGGATGCGGCAGATCCTGGAATGGCAGCAGACTGCGGAAGATAACAAAGAGTTTATGAAACTCTTAAAGAGCGATTTGAACTTATTTTCCGATCATGTGTACTGCTTTACGCCGACAGGAGACGTTAAAAATCTGCCTGCCGGTTCCACGCCGATCGACTTTGCCTACAGTATCCACAGTGCGGTCGGCAATAAGATGATCGGCGCCAGAGTAAACGGCAAACTCGTGACCAACGATTACGAGATCAAAAACGGCGACCGGATCGAGATCATGACGTCCCAGAATTCCAAAGGGCCAAGCCGTGACTGGCTGAACGTGGTAAAGAGCGCACAGGCGAAAAATAAGATTAATCAGTGGTTTAAGCAGGAATTAAAAGAAGATAATATCATAAAAGGCAAGGAACTGATTTTAAGTTACTGTAAGGCGAAATCGATCAATACATTGGATATTCTGATTCCGCAGTACGAAGAAGCCATTATGAAAAAATATGGTTTCAGAGACTGGGATTCCGTCTTGGCAGCGGTCGGGCACGGCGGTTTAAAAGAAGGTCAGATTATTAACCGGATGCAGGAGTTATACGACAATGAACACCGTAAGGAAATGACCAATGAGGAAGTGCTTGCCGAGATACAGGAAAGTGCACAGCATAACCGGATGCAGGTCAGAAAGAATACAGGCGGTATAACCGTAAAAGGGATCCATGATGTGGCTGTCCGGTATTCGAAATGCTGCAGTCCCGTGCCGGGAGACGAGATCGTCGGTTTTGTCACAAGAGGAAGAGGCGTTTCCATTCACCGTACCGATTGTATCAATATCCTGAATCTGCCGGAAATCGACCGTGTCAGACTGATCGATGCGGAATGGCAGCAGACAGAGGAAGAAAGCGGAGACGAGAAATACATTGCGGAGATCAGTATTTATGCGCATAACCGAAACGGCCTGCTGGCGGATATCTCCAAAGCGCTCACAGAGAAAAATATTGATATCCACTCGTTAAATACCAGACTGAATAAACATGCTACGGCTACGATCTCGGTCAGCTTTGAGATCAGAAGCAGAGAAGAACTGGATCGTGTCATCGATAAGATCAGAACGATCGAGAGCGTGATCGACGTCGAGAGAACGACGAGCTGACAGGTTTGAGAGCGGGTATCGTACCGGCTGGGAACGGAAAAGCTTATATATACAGAAACGGAGGACAGTTCATTGGCGAATATAAAGATCGGCAGATTAATGCTCGGCATCTGCCAGACAAATTGTTATTTTGTATACAAAGAGGGAGAGAAGGATGTCATTTTCTTCGATCCGGCAGATAAAGGAGATTATATTTACGAGACGCTGCAAAACAAAGGCTTTCGGGTAGCGGGGATATTGCTGACACACGGACATTTCGATCATATCTGGGGAACGAACAAACTGCGGGAACTTTCAGGGGTGCCGATATATGCCTATGAGAAAGAAAAGGCGCTGTGTGAAGATGCCGTGACGAATGTATCGGATCAGGTCGGAAGACCCTATACGGTGGTACCGGACAGATATCTGAAAGAAGGAGAGGAAATTACAATAGCAGGCATGACCTGTAAGCTGATCGCTACACCGGGGCACACGGTCGGAAGCTGCTGTTACTATTTCGAAGAAGACGGTATCCTGATAAGCGGTGATACGCTGTTTCAGGAGTCTGTGGGAAGAACGGATCTGGCGACAGGCAGCATGAGCGATATCGTTCGTTCCATTAAAGAGAAACTGTTCCTGCTGCCCGATGATGTAAAAGTATACCCCGGACACGGAGAAGTGACGGATATCGGGCATGAGAAAAAGTATAATCCGTTTGTGTCGTGACAGACATGATACAAATGAAAATGATAGCGTATAAATAAAAGAGATAAACTGATATCAAGAAAGGACATTATGAAAATGAAAAGATCTTTAAAAGTTTTAAAATTTGTTTATTTTTTCAGCTGTTTTTTTATCCTGTTCGGGAATACGTCATATGCATATATCGACCCTTCGGCAGTCACTTATATCATACAGGCCGTGGCGGCAGTATTTATTGCGCTCGGCGCGCTGGCTACAGTATTTCGTCATAAGATAGCGGCCTTTTTTAAGAAAAATTCCAAAAAAACGGCTAAAAGAGAAATCCATATCAAAGAAGATACGCAAGCGGACACCAAAGCAGATCATTAGAGGAGAGAAACGTCATGATAATAGAACCGATCGGAGATGTTTTTGGCCGCATCATGTATTTTTGTTATGAGATCACGCATCATTACGGCCTTACGATTATCCTGTTTACACTGGTGACCAAGATCATTTTGCTGCCTGTATCCATTATGGTACAGAAAAACTCGATCAAAATGGTCAGGATGTATCCGCAGCTGAATCACATCAAGGCCAAATGCTTTGGCAACAAAGATATGATTTCCGAAGAGCAGTACGCGTTATATAAGAAAGAACACTATCATCCCATGTTAGACCTTCTGCCGGTTATCCTGCAGTTGGTCATTTTAATGGGTGTGATTGATGCCATATATAAACCGTTAAAACATCTTCTGCGTGTTTCGGAAGAATATATTGCTGCGGCGCTTACGGCCTTTGGTTCACTGACCGGAATCGGAAGCGAAGTAGGTTCCGCACAGATACAATTGGCGGATTATCTGGCTGATCCCAAGCATGCAGCGGCATTTGAGAGCATTTTACCGGCGGAGATTATTCATCGGATCACTTCTCTGGATCTGACATTTTGCGGATTGGATCTGGGACTGATACCGGTTTCGGCGCAGAGGGGGGGGATGATAATAAGCATTCCCATTCTTGCAGCCCTTTCTGCCTGGCTGATGTGTTTTACACAGAACAAAGCCAATGTCCTGCAGTCGGAGCAGAGTAAGGCCAATAAGACGGTAACGCTCCTTCTGTCGGTAGGACTGTCTTTATATCTGGGATTTTTTGTGCCGGCGGGCGTCGGGTTCTACTGGATCGTCAGCAATCTGATGTCGATTGCCTTAATGTATATTTTAAATTATTTTATCGATCCGAAAAAATACATCGATTACGAAGCGCTTGGCGCAAGCAGGAAAGAACTGGAACAGTTGGATCAGTATGCGGCTAAGTCGCGAAGTAAGGGCGATAAAGAGTTCGCCGCGCTGGAGAAGCAGGATTATAAGCGTTTTTCACGGTTCGAGAATAAGCAGATCGTATTTTATTCCGAGAAAAACGGATTCTATAAATATTTTAAAGATGTTATTGAACGGATCTTAAGCAGGACCGATATCATCATCCACTATATTACGTCCGATCCGCATGATGAAGTCCTGAAACTCCAGAGTGAGAATTTCCAGGTATATTATATCGGTGAAAATAAGCTGATCGTGCTGATGATGAAAATGGATGCCGATATTGTCGTCATGACGATGCCGGATCTGCAGAAATATCATATCAAGCGTTCGATGGTCAGAGATGATATCGAATACATTTACATGGATCACGGGATCGGCAGTATCAATATGATGCTCAGAAAACATGCGCTGGATCATTTTGATACGGTCTTTGCATCGAATGATATTGTCTGTGAAGAGATTCGCGGACAGGAAAAAACATACGGCTTAAAAACCAAAAATATCGTCAAATGCGGATTTGGACTGATCGATAACATGATAGCGGATTATGAAAGTGCGGAAGCTCCTGTCAATGAACCGAAGATCATCCTGATAGCGCCTTCCTGGCAGGAAGACAATATGCTCGACCTTTGCATGGATGAAATTCTGCATAATCTGCTGCCGCATGAATATCATGTGATCCTGCGTCCGCATCCGCAGTATGTAAGGCACTTTAAAGAAAAACTGAAGATGATGAAGGAAAGATATGCAGAATATAAGAATTTTGAACTGCAAACGGATTTTTCATCCAATGATACGGTTTTCAATGCGGATATCCTAATGACTGACTGGTCGGGTATCGCTTATGAATATTCGTTTACGACATTAAAGCCGTCTCTTTTTATCAATACGCCGATGAAGATCATGAATCCGGATTATGAAGAAATCGGTGTGACGCCGTTTGATATTGAGATCCGTAACCAGATCGGTATCTCTGTGGAGGTAAGCGAGATTGGAACAATAGCGTCCGTAGTTGAGAAACTGCTGAAAGAAGATGCCTATTCGAAAGAGAAGATGAAGGACATGCGCAGTAAATATCTGTATAATGTATCAGGAAGCGCCGACGTGGGAGCCTCTTATATCATCAACAGGCTGGTAGAGATGTCGAAGTCCTGATAAAAAGGCAGTTATAGAGACATCCGCATATTTCAATTTGACAAGTATCGTTTTTCCTGATAGGATAAATAACAGAGCATCAGCTCTGTTATTTTTTGTCTGAGTGTTCACGAAAATAAAAAGGAGAGAATAAATGAACAGACAGCAAAGCGATATCTTGAAAGCAGTTATGGAGAGTCCCGGCAGCAGTCAGCGGGAATTATCCCGGTTAAGCGGCCATTCTCTGGGCATCGTGAACCGATGCATACAGGAATTGCGGGCAGAAGGATATCTCGATAGCGACCTGCGTCCGACTGGAAAGACGAAGCGGGAGCTGCAGGAGAAGAAGCCGCATAATGCGGTGATCCTGGCGGCCGGTTTCGGTATGCGCATGGTGCCGATCAATACGGAGACGCCCAAGGGACTGTTGGAAATAAAGGGCGAAGTGCTGATTGAACGCATCATCAGGCAGCTTCATGAGGCAGGGATACGGGAAATATACGTTGTGGTCGGTTTTCTAAAAGAACAATACGAGTATCTGATCGACTTATTTCAGGTAGAGCTGATCACCAATCCGGAATATGCCGTAAAAAACAATCTCCATTCGATGAAAAGAGTGCTGGAACATTTGTCGAATACTTATATCATACCGTGTGATATCTGGTGCAGATATTCACCGTTTAGCCGTCATGAACTGTATTCCTGGTACATGGTGGGCGACAGGGAGAGCACGGAGAGCAATGTGAGAGTAAGCAGAAAACAGGAACTTGTTCTGACGGATAAATATGCAGGCGGCAATGCCATGATAGGCATCTGCTATCTGTTGAAAGAAGAAGCGGCTGCGGTAAAGGAAAATATTCATGCGTTGTGCAGTCAGCCGGCATTTGATAAGGTATTTTGGGAAGAGGCGCTGTATTGCGGTGAAAGGATGCTCGTGCAGGCCAGGACGGTATCGTCCGGGGATTTTATTGAAATCAATACGTATGAACAGCTGCGCGCCATAGACGATAATTCCAATCAGTTAAAGTCGGATGCAATCGCCGTTATTGCGGATGTTTTAAAGGTAAACATGAAAGAGATCACAGATATCACTGTATTAAAGAAGGGGATGACGAACCGTTCGTTCCTGTTTGCCTGTCACGGCAGGAAATATATTATGCGGATTCCCGGAGAAGGAACGGAACAGCTGATCGACAGGAGTAAAGAAGCCGGGGTTTACAAGGCGATAGAGGGGCGGGGGATATGCGGTGAAAATCTTTATCTGAATCCCGAAAACGGCTATAAGATCACTAAGTTCATTGAAAACTCCAGAGTCTGCGATCCGTTTCATCAGGAAGACGTTATAAAATGTATGGACAAACTGAGGACATTTCATCAGATGGAGTTGACGGTGGACCATGAATTTGATCTGTTCGGACAGATTGCATTTTATGAATCCCTGTGGCAGGGAGCAAAGTCCGTTTATAAAGATTATGAACAGACGAAGGAGAATGTTTTTGCATTAAGGAAATACATTGACAGGTATGCAGGCAGGAAGTCGCTTACCCATATAGATGCGGTACCGGACAACTTTCTTTTTTTCCTAAATGAGAAGGGGGAGGAAGAAATCTGCCTGATTGATTGGGAATATGCGGCGATGCAGGACCCGCATGTAGACCTTGCGATGTTTTGCATCTATTCTTTTTATCAAAAGGAACAGATCGATGTGCTGATCGGCATTTATTTTAAAGAATCATGTCCGGTCGAAACACGGATCAAAATATATTGTTATATTGCGGCCTGCGGTCTTTTATGGAGCAATTGGTGCGAATATAAGAGAGCGCTTGGCGTAGATTTCGGGGAATACTCCCTGCGGCAGTACAGATATGCGAAAGAATACTACCGTATTGTCTGTGACATGACAGGGCAGGATTTTTCAGAAGAATGAAGCTGTAGAAAGCAGTAAACAGGAAGAAAGACAGGGGCATAAAATGAGCTATCAGACTGATAATGCCATAATCATGGCGGCGGGGATATCGAGCCGGTTTGCGCCGATCTCCTATGAAAAACCGAAAGCGCTTATAGAAGTAAGGGGAGAAGTACTGATTGAGCGGCAGATCAGGCAGCTGATGGAAGCAGGCATTCATGAGATCATCATAGTAGTCGGCTACCAAAAAGAACAGTTCTTTTATCTGCGCGACCGGTATCCGGTAACCATCGTTGAAAATAAAGAGTATCTTGTAAGGAACAATCATTCGTCTGTTTATGCGGCGAGGGAATATCTGCGCAATACCTATATCTGCTCGGCGGATAATTATTTTGCGCTCAATCCGTTTGAAAAAGAGACGCAGGGCGCTTACTATGCCGCCGTGTTTTCACCCGGGGAAACCGGTGAATGGTGCCTTACGACAGATGCGGACGATCTGATCACGCAGGTTGCGATCGGCGGAAGGGCGTGCTGGTATATGCTTGGACATGCATTCTGGAGTGAGGCGTTTAGCAGAAGTTTTCTGCGGATACTGGAAAAAGAATATGATAAAGAGGAAACGAAGACCAAGCTGTGGGAAGATATTTATAAAGAACATATCGGGGAACTGCCTATGAAAATACGGCGTTATCCGAAAGAACAGATCTATGAATTTGATTCTCTGGATGAACTGCGTTTATTTGACAACAGCTATATAGAACATTCAGGTTCCCGCATCATGGAAAAGCTTGCCGCGGCTTTTGGCTGCCCGGAAAGCGCTTTTACGAATATGGAACCGTTAAAGAGCGGAAGCGGAGATATTATCGGTGTATTATTTCAATGTGGTGCGCAGCGCTATGCGTATTCATACGAGAAAGAAAGTATTACGATGACCGGTCACGTATGAAAATATAGTCTGCACTTTTTATGGGATGCAGCGTTTTGCAGCCGTCTAAAGAACGCAGAGGAAACGGAAAGGAATAGGAAGAAAATGAAAAAACAGGAAAAACTGCAGGATCAGATCGATTGGTTTTCTATGATTGTACCGTTATGTATCGTAATTATATTGTGCGCTGTCTTTATGATACTGCCGGGACAATCGGACGTTTTGATACAGGCCGTCAGGGGATTTCTGGGGGATGAAGGCGGTATTTATTATGCGGTACTTGGTCTGGGAATCTTTTTGTGTACGATGTATATGGCTTTTTCCAGATACGGCTCTATTAGACTTGGAAAAGAAACGGAAGTGGAGTATACTTCTTTTCAGTGGGGAACAATGATCTTTACCTCGACTATGGCGGCCGATATCCTTTTTTATTCGCTGTGTGAATGGGCTTTATATGCTAATGAACCTTATATAGAAGAGCTTGGCGGCATACAGAAATGGGCTTCTACTTATCCGCTTTTCCACTGGGGGCCGATCGCATGGAGCTTTTATATTGTGCTGGCGGCAGCATTCGGTTTCATGCTGCATGTCAGAGGGCGTGATAAGCAGAAGTTTTCGGAAGGATGCCGCCCTCTTCTGGGGGATCGGGTGGATGGCGTCTTGGGAAAGCTCATCGACCTGATCGCTATTCTGGCGCTGATTGCCGGTACGGCGACGACCTTTTCCCTGGCAACGCCGCTGCTTTCGGCATCTCTTAGCAGGGTATTTGGCTTTACCGATGGGACGACACTGACCATAGTGATCCTGTTGCTGATCGCTTTTGTATATACCGTGACGGTATGGTTTGGGATGAAAGGAATCTCCAAACTGGCGGCGTATTGTACGTATTTATTTTTCGCATTGTTATTGTATTTTCTGCTTGCCGGCGGGGAGACCGTTTACATTCTGGAAACAGGATTTTCCGCACTCGGTAATATGATACAGAATTTTGTCGGCCTTTCGACATGGCTCGACCCCCTGCGGGAAAACTCTTTTCCGCAGAATTGGACGGTATATTACTGGGCATACTGGATGGTCTGGTGCGTGGCGACACCGTTTTTTATCGGAAAGATCAGCAAAGGCCGTACAGTGAGAAATACGGTGCTTGGAGGTTACGGCTGGGGACTGGCGGGGACTTTTACGTCGTTTATCATTCTCGGCAATTACGGACTGGCCAAGCAGATGAAAGATGGTCTGGATATCTCCGGTTATATTGCGGAAGGCGGTTCTTATGCCGAAGCGATATTAAAGATATTTGATACGCTTCCGCTTGGGAAATTAGCGGTCATTCTGCTTGTGCTCACGATGATCGCCTTTTATTCCACGACATTTGATTCGATCACGATGGTCGTATCGTCATATTCCTATAAAAAGTTATCGATTGATGCGGAGCCGGATAAGAAAATCCGTACTTTTTGGGCGGTTATGTTTATTCTGTTCCCGATTTCGCTGATCTTTGCGGAGAATTCCATGTATAGTTTACAGTCGGTAGCGATCATAGCGGCATTTCCGATCGGGTTTATTATTATCCTGATCACAGCTGCATTTTTTAAGGACGCGAAGCAGTATTTATCCGATCAGGGAGAAACGGGAAAACAGGACGGCATCAAACAGAAAAAATCATAAAGATCATGAAAAGGAAATCATTATGGAAAAGGCGGATAAAATTTCGGAACTGGCATATAAAGTCATCAGACTTGCACACGATGGACTGCTTGTGAATATGCGTTTTCTGGACGTCGCACTGTCTAAACTGAAACTGGAAGAGAGACGGGAAATGGGCGGCTTTGCATTTGATGGCGCAACGCTTTATTATGATCCGCAGATATTGTTAGCTGCCTACAAAAAAGAGCCGGCATATGTCGTAAGGCTGTATCTGCATGTGCTGCTGCACGCTGTTTTTTTTCATAGTTTTCAAACGGATAAATTAGAACGGGAATATTGGGATCTGGCAACGGATATTGCCGTGGAACATACTGTTTTGGACATGGGTCTGCATATAGCCTCCCTGGAGTCGGATATGCTTTTACAAAACAGGCTTGCCGTTTTGAAGAAACAGGCGGGGAAACTTACCGCAGAGAAGCTCTACAGACATTTCCGGATAGAGCAGCCATCGAGTAAGGCATACAGGGAATGGCGGGAACTCTGCCATTATGACGAACATATTTACTGGGAACGGAAAGAGGAACTGACGCTTTCACAGACAGAATGGAGAAAGATCAGCGAACGGGTGAAAGCGGATTTAAAAAGTTTTTCCAAAGATAAAAACAATGCGGAGAGCATGGAAGAAAACTTAAAAGAGGCTACGAGGGAAAAATATGATTATACGGATTTCCTGCGGCGATTCATGGTCATGGGAGAAACGATACAGACAAGCGATGATGAATTTGATTATATTTATTACACGTACGGTTTATCCCGTTACGGAAATATGCCGCTTGTAGAACCGCTTGAATATAAAGATGCCAATAAGATCAAAGACTTTGTCATTGCAATCGACACATCGGCATCCTGTCGTGGGGAACTTGTACAGGCCTTTTTAAAAAAGACCTATCAGATCATGCGGCAGGGAGAAAATTTTTTCAGTAAGATCAATGTACACATTATCCAATGCGACAATGAAGTGCAAAGCGATACCAAAATAACATGTCCGGAAGATTTTGACCGTTTCCTGTCGTCCGGAAAACTGCGGGGATTCGGCTCTACCGATTTCCGCCCTGTTTTTGACTATGTGGAGAAGTTAAAGCAGGAAGGTGAGTTTGACAATTTGAAAGGACTGCTTTATTTTACGGACGGTTATGGGATATATCCCGGACAGATGCCGGACTATGATACGGCTTTTATCTTTTTGAACGAGGATTATGATGCGCCGGATGTGCCGCCGTGGGCGATCCGGATCGTTCTGGACAATGATGAACGGCAGTTTACATGACAAACGGAGCGGAATCAGAAAGAGTGCCGTGAAAATACAATGCTAAAATATACAGACTGTGGAAAGGCGTGGTTACGAAAATGAATATCAAGCAGGCGAAGGAATATATTAAAGATTCCGTCAAGTTGTATCTGAAAAAAGATGAGGAAGGAGAGTACCGGATTCCGGTCGTCAGACAGCGGCCCATTTTCCTGCTGGGAGCGCCCGGCATCGGCAAAACTGCGGTTATGGAGCAGATTGCACAGGAACTGGGCATTGCGATCGTCTCTTACTCCATGACGCATCACACGAGACAGTCGGCGCTTGGTCTGCCTTTTATCGCGCACAGGGAATATGAAGGATTCTCTTATGATGTATCGGAATATACGATGAGTGAGATCATCGCTTCGATCTATGACGTGATGAAGGAAAGCGGTATCAGGGAAGGCATTCTTTTTCTGGATGAGATCAACTGCGTATCGGAGACATTGGCGCCTTCCATGCTGCAGTTTCTGCAGTATAAAGTGTTCGGACGCCATAAAGTGCCGGAAGGATGGATCATCGTTACGGCAGGGAATCCGCCGGAGTACAATAAGTCGGTACGGGAGTTTGACATCGTGACCCTCGACAGAATGAAAATTCTGGAAGTGGAAGCGGATTATGCGGTCTGGAAAGAATATGCCAAGGAAAGGGATCTGCATACGGCCATTACCAATTATCTGGATCTGAATAAAGAAGACTTCTATCAGGTAGAAACAACTGTAAAGGGAAAAAATTATATTACGGCGAGAGGCTGGGAAGACTTATCCGTTATGATATTCCTTTACGAAGAAGAGGGACTGAAGGTAGAAGAATCCCTGATAGAACAGTATCTTAGGAATCCCCGGGTTGTTAAGGAATTCTGTGCGTATTATGACTTATATCAGAAATATAAAAACGATTACCGTATCGAAGATATCCTGGCAGGAAATGCGCCCGCCAGTGCAGGTGAAAGGGCCAGAAAGGCCGGATTTGACGAAAGATTGTCGCTTCTTTCCATGCTGATCGACCGTATGCAGCATGAAATACGCGAAAACATCGAAAAACTCGATTATATCAATCATATTTTAAACCACTTAAAAGCAGTGAAAAACTTTGCAGGACAGGGAGAAAAAAGTGCGGACGAAGTGCTGTCCATGCTGAATACACAGATAGCAGGCAGACAAAATGGCATGGAGGCGCTGCAAAAAGCAGGTTCCCTTTCCGAGAGAGAGAAACGCAGGCAAAGAAGCGTTATTCGTTTCCTGGAAGACTGCGTAAAAAGCCTGCGGCTTGAAACCACTGCGGATGCAGAAGCCGCGTTTCTGTTCCTGAAGGAACGTTATGATAAAGAAATGCATTCCTATAAACAGGAAACGAAAGAAACCGGGGATAAACTGCATTACCTGTTCGCTTTTGTGGAGGATACGTTTGGAGAAGGCAACGAGATGCTCATTCTGCTTACGGAATGTACGGTGAACAGGGATAGTGCCAGATTTATTGCGCTGTACGGCAGCGAGGATTATAAACGTCACAACGAAGAGATGATGATATCCGAAAGACAGGATGTGCTGATGCAGCAGATAGAAGAATTGGACCTGTGAGCGGAGAGCGAAGGCAGAATAGAATTTGATTGAGAGAAAGGCATGGTCGCTGCTGATATGAAAACGTATGAGTGGGAAACAAAATACGGTATTTTGCAATATGCAATTATGAATGATGAAAATACGGATGTCGATACAGCGTATCGCGGAATTTCCGGAAAAGAAGTTATGTTAACCGGTTATAAAGGGAAAGATATTGACCTGACGATACCGGATGAACTGTCGGGTCTGCCGGTAACGACAGTTGGCAAAAAGACCTTTCTGGGCGCCAAAAACCTGCGAAGCATTTCTCTTCCGGTGCATCTTGTGCGGATACAGGAGTGGGCATTTGCATCCTGCACGAACCTGGAAACCGTGTTTTTGCCGGGCAGGAAGATAGACGCCGGGCAGGGGATTTTTAAAGACTGTATGGGCCTGCAAAGAGTTGTTCCGACGGCGGCAGATACCTCCCTGAATGCAGAAAAGGCGTTTGAACCGACGGTTATGGGAAAGCAGGATCCCGACGGGACGGTTTCTTATTTGCTTGCGGCGGCGGTAAACAAACTGGATGCCTTTTATTTGTTTGATCCTGCCGCAGCGGGAAGCTCAGAGTGGTTCAAACAATGGGATGCACGTATGTTGACGCTTATGGGGCAGGCAGATGAGGAAGGTTTTTCTAAAATGCTTTTATGCGGCGAGGAAGACTATGGCAGCAGGGAAAACAATCTGGATTATTATGTGGAACAACGCAGGCGGTTTAAAGTAAGGCTTGCCATGCTCAGGCTTATGTATGATGCGGCGCTGCCTGCGGAAATAAAAAAAGAACTGCTCTGCTATCTGCAGGCACACAAGAAAGGCGCGGACTCGGAGGAAACATGGAAGGTTGTTCTGGAAGAACATGGGGACGAAAGAACATATTATCAGTTTTTGCTCGATTATGACTGCATCGATAGAGATAATTTTGATGCGGTACTTTCCGATATGGGAGACCGGCACACGGAAATGAAAGCGTTTCTGATGAACTGCAGAGATAAATGGGCGGATGAGAGCGATGCGTTCGGAGCATTGGAGTTGTAGGATGGATCGAATGACCGCTTATGTTGACGCGCCGGAATGCGTGTGCTATATTTGGATAGGATTAGTAAAGCAGTGCGGCTTTTGACAAGAATATATAGAAAGTTATACAAAGAATCGAATGATATGGAGGCAAAGTTGTAAAAGTGGGTACATTTAAGAAAAAACTTTTTGATACGTTTTGTGTAAATCTGTTTCTGGCATTTACGATATTGGTGTTCGGTCCAATGGAAATTTTTATTTCCAATTCTATGGATTTTCAGTTTACCTTAGCTGATTTTGGCTGGATGATATGCGTTTTTGCCCTGGGATATCTGGCAGTTTCAACATTTGTTGCGGCCCTGCTGCCGGATAAACTGCGTGAAGCGGCTGTTCTGATTATTTTTGCCTTTACCTTATGCTGTTATGTGCAGACAATGTTTTTGAACGGCAAAATGCAGGTTCTGGTCGGACAGGAGATCGCATGGGGAAAGCGGACCATACTGCCGAATCTTTTGGTATGGATTGCCGTATTTGCACTTGTATTTCTTGCTAAACATTATTTAAAGGAGAAAGTCACTAAGGCGGTTCGCTTCTTATCGCTGGCGCTTGTGGCCGTGCAGCTTGTGGCGTTGGTTTCCCTGCTGTTTACGACAGATGTTTTAACGGAAGAAAAAAACAGCTATGTATCCAATGAAAATATGCTCACCTTGTCACAGGAGAAAAATGTGGTGGTTTTCATTCTGGATTTCTTTGATGGGAGAACAATGGATTCTATTTTGGCGGAAGACGAAAATTTTCTGTCGCCTTTGGACGGATTTACTTATTATCCGAATGCAACCGGCGTACATAGCAGAACCTATCCATCGATTGCCTATCTGTTAACCGGTGAAGTATGTCATTTTGATAAAAAACCGCAGGACTATGTAAATGAAGCATATGAAGGCAGCGGTTTTATTCCGGCTCTGTGCGATAACGGAATCGAAGTCGGTTTATATACGTTCCCGACCTACATCGGAGACAGCGCCAAAACAAAGATCTGTAATTATGTTTTTAAAAAACTGAAACTGGATTTTGGACAGGTGATCAGCGCCTGCGGCAAGATGGCGCTTTACAGGGATATGCCGTATTTGTTAAAAAACTATTTTGAATATGATGTTTCAGATATCAATAATAAGGTCGTAAAAGACAGTGATCTGGAGGATGAGGCGGCTATATACCAGAATTTCAATGATGAATGGTTTGCAGGAATGCTGACTGACAACGGCATCGAGATCAGTGAACAGGAAGGATGCTTCCGCTTTTATCATCTGGCTTCCGCCCATGCAAACCTGAGCAATCCGTACCCTTATGCAGTGAGGAGTTTTGAGATTGTTTATGAATATTTGGATATGATGCGTGAAAAGGGCGTTTACGAGGACTCCATGGTCATCATCACGACCGATCATGGTTCGTCGGGGGGCGGAGAGACACTGGATATGCCTCATAAGACCGCCGTGCCGATCTTTTTCGTAAAACCGGCCGGTGCATCCGGCGCCGATATGCAGATTTCCGAGGCGCCTGTATCCCAGACCGATTTCATTCCGACCATACTCGATGGATTCTCGCTGGACTATACGGGATATGGCAGAACTGCCTATGAAATACAGGAGGGCGAAGACAGGGAGCGGTTTTATTATTATACCGCATTGTATACGGATGAAGAGGGAGAAGTGGAACTGCGGGAGTATCAAATAAAAGGAGACGCCAGAAAGGAAGAAAATTATCAATTTACAGGAAATAAGTGGGATGTTTTGTATTCTTTTAATATTGTAGCGAGGAAGTGATAGAAAAAGGATTGCTTATCTTACTGATTTGGTCCTCTGTCAAGATTTAGCACAAATTAAAATGGGAGTTGTGCTCGTTTTGAAACTTTTACAGATTATTAGGTCATAGTGCTAAGTCATATAGCAGAGTAGAAAATAAGATAAAAAATTTAAAAGAGTTAGACCAAAAATTTGTAGAAGAAATTCTATCTCAAACTTTAGGAGAGGAAAATGAAGAAAGTACGTTTTGAGAAGAAAAAGTATACATATTTGGATTCCCTGAGATTTTCTATAATCAGTTCACCTGTGTGTACGATATTGTATTTGATTCTGTCTCTTGCTGTTGCAATTCTGCCAACCTACCAGGTTATTATTAATGCAAGATTTATTGATAATGCGCTGGGACTTATAGACGGCTCCGCAACAAAAAGAGCGGTATATATTTCACTGGCGATTGTTATCGGGATTATAGCATATCAATGGCTTGTTGAACCCATAAAGGCATATCTTGCCAACAAAATCGAGATGGATATGAGGAGAAGTCTTAAGGGCGCATATGTTGAAAAATGTTCAAAGATTGAGTTTAAGTATGTTGAAAATACGGACAGTATGGATTTAATGAACCGTGTTGCCGACACAATGGAGCATAAGTTTATCGACGGCTTTACAAATGTAGTCAATCTGATATCGCTGTTTATGACAATTGCGGGACTTCTTATTGTCCTTATTACACAGATTGCCTGGGTTGCACTGATTATTATAGCTGTTGCCATACCGCTTCTCTATCTTTCGTTCATAAGCGGAAAGGCAACCTATGAGGCCAATAAAGAGATTACCAAATATCAGAGAAAATACAAATATCTCACTACCGTAATGACGGGAAGAGAAAATGTTGATGAGAGAACGGTATTCGGATATAACGAAAAGCTTAATGACAAGTGGTTTGAGCAGTATGAGATTTCCAGAAAAATGGAAACAAGAACACGTGCCAAATGGTTTGTAAAGCTTAAATCCGGAAGTATGATAACAGCATTTCTGTGTACCTTTATTGCAGCAATGCTTATCAACCCTGTTGCAACGGGAATTATTACAATCGGTATGTTCTTTTCACTGATAAATGCAACCTTTGATCTTGTACACACCATGTCATGGTCACTTACAAGATTAATCGAGGCTGTATCCACACATATCGAATACCTTAAGGAGATTACAAAGTTTGCAGCATTTGAACAGTATGATAATGCGGATGCCGTGCCTGAAGGCGGTATAGAATTTAAGTCTTTGGAATTCAGGAATGTAACCTTCAAATATCCCGGTACGGAAACCTATATTCTTAAATGTATGAACATGAAGATAGAAGCCGGCAGGCATTATGCCTTCGTTGGAGCAAACGGAGCGGGAAAGAGTACCATTGCCAAACTTCTGACAGGTCTTTATCAGGATTATGAGGGCAGGATACTTATTAACGGAAGAGACCTTAGAGAATATACGGCAGCTCAGCTTAAAGCCTTTTATTCAGTTGTTTATCAGGACTTTGCAAGGTATTCAATTTCAATCTGGGATAATATCGCCATAGGATGCGTTGGCGGATCGGATGATGAAGCAATCAACAATGCCATAACTGCCCTTAAACTGGACTCGGTTATTGAAGGCCTTGAGAATGGTAAGGATACATTGCTGGGTAAGCTGGCACAAGAAGGCAAAGATCTTTCCGGCGGTGAATGGCAGAGAATCGCCCTTGCAAGATGCTTTGTAAGTGAAGCACCGATTCGTGTACTGGATGAACCCACAGCCGCTTTGGATCCCATTGCGGAAAGTAACCTTTATAGTGAATTTGCAAAGCTTTGTGAAGGAAGAACCACATTGTTCTTCAGTCATAGACTGGGCTCGGTTAAGCTGGCAGACTACATTTACGTAATTGATAACGGACATGTAGAGGAACAGGGAACGCATAATGAGCTAATGGCTGCAAAGCAGCTTTACTATACGATGTATGACAGTCAGAGGAGATGGTATCAATGAGTGAAAAGAAAATAAGTCCCATTAAGATACTTAAGAGAATAACGCCTCTTGTATTTAAGGCAACACCCTTCTTTTTTGGATTGTTCATTGTAATTACAATACTCCATGGCTTGTCATGGGCAGTAAAGATTTTGTTTCTGCAGAAGTTTTATGATACCACCAGTGAAGTAATAAATACAGGCGGAAGCATAAAGACCATATACATTTCTCTTATTGTGTACGGCGTGGTTATTATTCTGGCAGAGCTTGTTAACGCACTTAACAATTTCCTGTATCTGCCATTTAACCAGAAGGTTATCGGAAAATTGATGCAGAAGGTTCATCTTAAGATATCTAAAATTGGAGCCATTGAATATGAAAATGCGTCAACTCTGGACAGCATCAACAAGGCCGAGATGGGAATCAATAATATCTTCAACATGGTATTTTCATTTATCATGATGATGGCATTTTTCCTGCCCTATGTGCTGTTTATGGGAATATGGATTTTTACTATTAAGCCGATTCTGGCAATAGTAATTGTTATTTCCATGATGCCCTGTCTTCTGACAAAGCTTGTGCAGGTAAGTATGTACGCTAATCTTGAGGATGAGATTGCTCCGCTGAGAAGATCCTATGATTATTATGAGAGCACCATCTGCTCCAAGGAATATTTCAAGGAAACGAGAATCCTGGGCGTAACGAACTATTTTAAGAAGCTTTATTATGACACAATGGTTGTTCTGAATAAGAAAAGCCTTAAGGTGGCAAAGAGAGCCTGTCTGTTTGATCTTGCGGGAAAAGGAATAGGCCTTGCGGGTTATCTGGTTGTCCTTCTGCTTTTTGTTAAAGCATTGCTTACAGGTGATATTACGGCGGGTACATTTGCCGCAATATTCACGGCAATCGTAAAGATGCAGGAAATGGTCGGAGAAATGATTAATCTTGTGGGCGATATAGGTAAAAACAGCGGTTCAATCAACAACCTTCTTGATTTCATAGATATGCCCGAAACAGACGGTGAAACAAAGATAAATGATTTCTGTGAAAAGATTGAACTTAAGAGTGTTTCCTTTACATATCCGGGAGCAAAAGAGGAATCTCTGACAGATGTTAATCTGACAATTAACAAGGGTGAAACCGTTGCAATTGTGGGACATAACGGAGCCGGAAAATCAACGCTCGTGAGACTGATTACAGGTATATATCAGCCCATCGGTGGCAGTGTAACAATAGACGGTATACCCACAAAGGATATTAAGTCATCGAGCCTTTACGGACTTATGTCCGGTGTATTCCAGAAATTCCAGAAATATCAGATGACTCTTCGTGAAAATGTTATGATTAGCAATCTTGATACGGAAAGGGAAGACGGAACTCTGCTGGAAACCTTAAAGAAAGCAGATGTGGATATTGAATCACAGTCTTATCCCGACGGTTTGGAAACAATGCTTTCCCGTGAGTTTGACGGCGTCGACCTTTCAGGCGGACAGTGGCAGAGGGTATCTATTGCAAGAGGTATCAACAGAGACAGTAAGGTAATCGTGTTGGACGAGCCTACTGCAGCAATCGATCCCATTGAGGAGACAAAGATATATAAGAAGTTCAAAGAGATATCCGATGAAAGAACAACGGTGCTTGTAACTCACAGACTCGGAAGTGCCCGAATTGCAGACAGAATCGTTGTTATGGAAAATGGCCGTGTTGCAGAAATCGGAACCCATGATGAGCTGATTAATAAAAAAGGCACATATTATGTTTTGTTCATGTCACAGGCACAGTGGTATAAAAATCAGAATGCTTAATAGGAACGTATAATATGAAGAAAACAGCGGTTTGTGAAGCTGACGGCGGCGATGGAGCGGGAACAGGAGGAAAACCAGAAGCAGCTAAAAGAATTGACCCTCTCCTTGCGCCGTTCCAATGAGCAGGAAAGTGATGTCCGTACCTTTATCCGGGAAATCCGGCAGTATGCCACGATACAGGAATTGGACGAGGGTATCTTAAACCGCCTTATCAGCCGGATTCTGGTGGGGGAGGTGAAAAAGATTGACGGGGAGAAATTTCAGGAAATCAAAATCATTTATAACTTTGTCGGGGAGATACCGGCGGTAACAGAATAACGGCAATGCCCTTCTCTCTTTTTGGGGGAAGGGTTTTCTTTCCGCCTGCACATGAAAAAGAAGCCGGTTCTCTATTCTCCGGCTTCCAGAATAAACTGGAAGTTGTCATTATGACATTAAGCCAGTTACAATACAACCTGCATATTGACTACACAAGTGTTTATCAAAGATTTCCTGCAAAACATTTGATATGATTTGTGTTGCTTCATCTTTATTTTGATTGTCGATAACCGCTAAAGGCAACAACAAAAGAAATATTTGTCTATCCTTTATAGTGTTCAATAATTCTTTGAATGGAATTACTTGAATATCGTAATGCCCGCCCGTGCAAGCAATTTGTTTATCATTGATGGAATATACTGTATCTCCCGGATGAAATTCGATTTTTAAGGTTTGAGTAGGAGCAAGTTCGCAAATAAGTGTTTCCGGTTCATCAACATAACCGTCTGATTCTTCTAAAACTCCATCATAATATTTTGTAAAATTGTCCCACCAACTTGTATCACACATTCCGTTTTCTACCATGAGTTCGGTTAATGACATATCTGTTTCTTCCTCCAAAGCAGTCGGGAAAGAAGTTGCCATGTAACCCACCCAAAAATTCCGATTGGAAAAACCTATCTCATGTAATGAAATCACTCTTTTATTCCTCCAGCAAATTCCGATTTTTCGCTCTGTTTATCTGCTCAATAAACTGGAATTGAATTATTTTTTCTTTTCAAATACTCCCCAAATACATACAAGAATCCCAACTATAACAACACCTAAAGATATAATAAACGGAAGTTCTACAGCATACCCTTGTAACAATCCCCACAATCCAGATAGTCCATTACTATACACATCATTGACCGTTGCCAGTACCATAAGTGCTATTGAATAAATTACGCCTATTAAAGCTACCACTGCGCCACAAAAAATTTTTTTCATAATATTAAGTCCCCTATTTAGTCTTGACCTTATAAATCCCGAATTTATAAAACTCGCTGAGCTACAACCACAGTATAGTTATCCGTGTCATATGTAATCCCCGTCTCCTTAAAATTGTTTTTATGCCAAAAATGCTCTGCCTGGGGATTGCCTTTAACCCAGCCAAGCCGTACACTCGAAAGCCTGATGCTGGCCAGATAACGGCATAAATCGTCAATAATGCTACTTCCAATTCCAGCATTTTGAGTCGATACCGCTGTCATAAAAAAGCCTATGAAAGCAGTTTTTTCATTAGGGTATGCCATAATAAAATCCATTACAGCAATCAATTCTTCACCTTTGTAGTACCCCACATAATATTTGTCGCACGTTTCTTTATTTGGAGGCAAGGCTTTCATATCATCAAGAATACTCTGTTCTGTCACAAATGGTGGACAGTATTGGTAATACAAATCATTTTTGCTGCACAGTAAATATATATCTGCGACATCCGCTTTTTCCATGCGGCGTACAGTATAATCATTAGAGAAAAGAGATATATCCATTTGTGTCACCTCTGCAAATCTTGATTGTTACTTCGTTCAGTTTATCACATTTATAGGATATCTACAAGATTCCGTGTATGAAAAAGCTAAAAGAATGAATTCTTCACTTGACAATGTGGCAAAGAGGCGAGGACGGTTCACGAAGTTGTGCTTGCGGACATTCAGAAACACGCAGGACAGGCACTGGCGGACAGGAAAGCAATGGTAACGGAAATTGCGGAGCGTCTTAATCTCCAACTGTCAGCGGACAAGGAACAGCAGAAAAAGGAACTAAGGCAATGTAAACAGCGAGTGTCGGAAATAGAAAACCTGTATGCCAAACTGTATGAGGACTTGACAAGGGAACTGATAACAGAAAAGCGTTTCCAAATGCTGTCGGCACGATTTGACAGCGAGCAGGAAGAACTGACAGCCAAGATAAAGGAACTTGAAAAAAGTGCCATAGCGGACAAAGAACAGTTATCTTCCATTGAGCATTTTGCAGAGCAGATAAGCGGTTATGCAGGAATAACGGAACTCAATTTTAAGATAATCAACCAACTTATAGAAAAAATTCTTGTTTCTGAACCCGTAGAAGTTGACGGGCAGAAAATTCAACGACTTACTATCCATTACAAGTTCATAGGGGCACTGGAAACCCTTGAATAATGGATATTTTCTAAGTCACCTATTCCAACTATCCAACAGAGGCCGGCGCCGAAGGAGAATTAATGGAGGAAAAGATGGACATACAATACAGGACGGCCGAATTGACGGATCTGGAAGAAATTACGGCGCTGGTCAGGCAGGCCGCTCTGGAGATGAGCCGCCGGGGGATTGATCAGTGGGACGAATTGTATCCCACCCGGGAAGATTTTGAGCAGGATATCCGGCGGAGGCAGATGACGGTGGGGACTTTGGCCGGCCGGGCGGCAGTGATCTATACGATAAACGGGGCGTGCGATCCGGAATATGAAGGGGCGGCGTGGAAATACCCGGACAAGTCCTGCTGCATTCTGCATCGTCTCTGTGTGAATCCCCTTTTCCAAAATCGGGGAATCGCCCGGCAGACCATGGAACATCTGGAGCGGGAGAATGCCGCAAAGGGGGTAGAGGCCATCCGGCTGGATGTGTTTTCCCGGAATGTTTATGCGCTGAAGCTGTATCGGAACTGCGGTTTTGAGAAGGTGGGGACGGTACGCTGGAGAAAAGGTCTGTTTTATTTAATGGAGAAGTACTTGACAAACCAATAAGTGTGACGGGGAATAAGATACCCTGCCCAGGGAATGCTAAATGCAGTCCTCTGCCATCAGCCGGAGGACTGCATTTTATAATGGAAACAAAAGGTTTAATTTTATTGGAAAGGAATGGGAGATATGGATTTTAACGGAATAGCATTTGGCGTTTCGGCGGAAGCGGGCTATCCCCTGTCTCAGGTTCCCCTGGGCTTTGGCATGAATATGATGGAAAATGAGGCGGCGCTGGAGGGGCCTGCGGGGATGACGGAGAGCGAGAAAGAACGTCTGTTGATGCGCTGTCTGGATGCCAGGTCCGACAGGGAGATGCGGCGGATCGTGGAGGAAGAGGTGCCCGACGGCCGGGTCAGCGCCCTGTATGAGGGGCCGGCCAGCGGCTGAAAGGGCGAAAAAGGAGATTTTTAAGGTTTCAAGAAATACACCCGCTCACTAACTCAAAAAGTGAACGGGTGCTATTCTTTTTTGCAGAGTCTGTCTGCACTTTTAGCCTGAACGGAAATACTGGATTCGACACCTTGAAACTCCTAAATAAATATGAGATAATAATATCGCTGTTCTTGCAAAGAAATAGAAAGGGGTGATCGTATATGAAAAATATTCGTGTATGGAGGGCCCACGAAATCTGACCCTCCAATAATATCTGGAGGATTAAATATGGTTAAATTATTTGATGTTAACGAACAGAACTGGTTGGATGTTTTTTCGCTCAGCGTCACTGAAGAACAGAAAAAATTTCTTGCCACACCTGTTGGGATTGTAGCAAGAGGATATATCTATCGCTCTTGTAATGCCAGAGTTTACGGCATATGCAACAGTGAACATGTCATTGGCGTTGCGCTTGTAAGGAATATGGATGAAGAGCCGGCCTGTTACGATTTGCAACAGTTTATGATTGACCGGCGTTTTCAAAATAAGGGTTATGGTACGGAAGCGCTGCGCCTGATACTTTCAGAACTTTCTAAAGAAAGAAAGTACAGGCATGTGGAGGTATGTGTCAATAAGAACGATGCTGCGGCACTTTGGGTGTACAAAAAGGTTGGATTTGAGGATACCGGATATATAGATGAAAACGTTCCTGACTGCTATAACCTTATGTACAACTTAAGCAAGGATGACGACCTCTATTCTGATATAACGATTACTGACTTCTCTAATCCGCTGTTCCAAACTGCTTTTAAGAAGTATTTTTCAGAATTGGGTTATCGGATCAGGGATTGGAACGGGTTGTTCAAAGAAATGAATGATGAGGATGATAATATGGCTTTTGTCAGAACCTCTAAGGATGGTAAAATCATCGGATTTATTCTGTTCAGACCTGTGAAGTTTTCAAGTTGGTTTTTTGAGGAAACCTGCGGCTTTATACGAGAGTTTTGGATTGCAGAAGAGTTTCGGAATAAGAAGCACGGCACCGCACTGATCAATCTTGTTGAAAAGTATTTCATGGATCATGGGATTTATACAAGCATCCTCACGACGGATACCGCAGTACGTTTTTACGAAAGGCATGGATATGCTAAGGCTTTGGGATGTAAGGCAAAAAATCAGCATGAAGTATTTATAAAACGCTTGAAATAAAGAATTTAGCTTATAACTGTCAATCCTGCAAGAACAGCAATAAAGATTAATTCAGGCAGAGAGTTCAGTCCTTGGCGGCGGGCTGTGCCGGGGCGGGAAAGGGATGGGGCATGGAAGAAGCATTTTGCAGGACCCGGCTGTTGCTGGGCGGGGAGGCCATGGAGCGGCTGGCGGCTGCCAGGGTGGCGGTGTTCGGCATCGGGGGTGTGGGGGGCCATGCAGTGGAAGCGCTGGCCCGCAGTGGTATAGGACAACTTGACCTGATTGACAGCGACAAGGTCAGCGTGAGCAATATAAACCGGCAGTTGATCGCCACTCACAGCGCCGTGGGACGGTATAAGGTGGATGTGATGGAGGCGCGGATCAGGGACATCAATCCCCGGGCGGTGGTGCGCGTCTTCCCCTGCTTTTTTCTGCCGGAAAATGCGGGGCAGTTCCCTTTTGAAGCGTATGATTACGTGGTGGATGCAGTGGACACAGTGACGGCCAAGATTGAACTGGTCCTGAAGGCTCAGGAAGCGGGGGTGCCTGTGATCAGCAGTATGGGGGCGGGAAATAAGCTGGACGCCAGCGCCTTCAGGGTGGCGGACCTCTATCAGACCAGCGTCTGCCCGCTGGCCAGGGTGATGCGCAGAGAACTGAAAAAAAGAGGGGTGGAGCATTTGAAAGTGGTCTATTCCCAGGAGCCGCCCCTGACGCCGGAGAGGGGAGAGGAAATCCCCCCGGAGGGCCGGAGAGCGGTTCCCGGCAGCGTGGCGTTCGTCCCTTCTGTGGCAGGGCTGATCCTGGCGGGAGAAGTGGTGAAAGACCTGGCGTACTGTGACCGCGCGGAGTAAAGCCAATGCGCCTTTGGTTTTAGATAAAACCGCCGTCCAGGGTGATGACCTGCCCGGTGAGATAGCCGGGGGATTGGGTAAGCTGCAGGGCCAGGGCCGCCACTTCCCGGGGGGTGCCCAGGCGGTCTGCGGGAATTTCCCGGCGCAGCGCTTCCAGATCCTCCTCCGACAGACAGCGGTTCATGTCCGTGTCAATGACGCCGCAGGCGATGGCGTTGACACGGATGCGGCTGGGGGCCAGTTCCTTGGCAAGGGCTTTGGTAAAGCTGTTGATGCCGCCTTTGGCGGCGCTGTAGGCTACCTCCATGGAGGCTCCCACATTGCCCCAGATGGAGGAGATATTCAGAATATGCCCGCCCCCCTGGGCCAGCATCAGCGGGACGGCATATTTGCTGGTGTAGAAGCAGCCGTCCAGATGGGTGGCCATGATGCGGCGCCACTGCTCCGGTGTCATATCCTGCAGCAGGCCCATATGGGCGATCCCGGCGTTGTTGATCAGTACGTCCAGGCGGCGGATGTGGGAGAACAGGGCTGTTATTGCCTCCCAATCCCCGGCGTCCGCAGTGAAACAGCGGCAGCCCACGCTGTGGGCGCTTTCCAGTTCCTGTCCCAGTTTTTCCAATTCTTCCATATGATGCAGGCAGGTCAGGACCAGGTCATATCCCGCGGCGGCAAAAGTTTCCGCCATGGCCCGTCCTATGCCTCGGGACGCCCCGGTAATCAATGCGGTCTTATTCATATGCGGTATAATTCCTTTCTGCTACAATATAATTATTTACAGTCGGTTGGCTCTCTGCCAGTATAGCACATTTGCCCATTGCTTTTCCACCCGTAAACTGATAAACTCATGAAAAAGCGGAGAAGCTATACGCCATATGCAGTATATTCTGTGCTTTTTGGAAATCCGCAGAACTATAAATTTAGGAGGAAATGAATATGCAGGAGATATATGACTTGGTTATCATCGGTTCCGGCCCTGCCGGGCTTTCAGCGGCGGTGTACGGTATGCGGGCAGGGCTGAACCTGCTGGTGGTGGAGAGAAACCCCATGAGCGGAGGCCAGGTGCTGAACACCTACGAAGTGGACAATTATCTGGGAATGCCCGGAATAAACGGATTTGATATGGGTGTGAAATTCCGGGAACATGCCGACAAACTGGGGGCATCGTTTCTGGAGGCGGAGGTCACGGGCCTTACGGAGGGGGAGATCAAAACAGTCCATACCACCGAAGGGGATCTGCGGGCCAAAGCGGTGATCCTGGCCACAGGAGCCCACCACGCACAGTTGGAGGTGCCGGGGGAAGAGGCGCTGTCGGGCATGGGGGTTTCTTACTGCGCCACCTGTGACGGTGCCTTTTACCGGGGCAAGACGGTGGCCGTGGTAGGGGGCGGGGATGTGGCGCTGGAGGATGCCATCTACCTGACCCGCTTTTGTGAGAAGGTATATTTGATTCACCGCCGGGATGAACTGCGGGGGGCTCATGTGCTTCAGGAGCAGCTGCGGGCATTGCCCGGGGCGGAGATTCTGTACTCCCATGTGGTGAAGGAGATCCAGGGCCAGGAGGCTGTCACGGGCGTGTTGCTGGAAGACTTGAAAAGCGGAGAGCGGCGTATCCTGTCCGTGGACGGCGTGTTTGTGGCTGTGGGCATACGGCCTGAGACAGAACTGCTCAAAGATCTGGCCCTCTGCGACGAGGCGGGCTATGTGCCGGCAGGCGAGGACGGCGCCACCGGCGTTCCCGGCATCTATGTGGCAGGGGATATCCGCCGGAAACCGCTGCGTCAGGTGGTGACGGCGGTAGCGGACGGAGCCAATGCCGTAACAGCGGCCGCGGCATGGATCGGGAGTATTACGGTTTGATAAATTAATATATTAAAAATTACGAAATATTTTCTGCTGGAAAAAGAAGCCATATTTGGGGCTTCTTTTTGCGTGGACAAGCTGGAAAACCCCATATTTACAGGGGTTTACAGGTTTTTTGATAATTTATACTGGGTGTTGACAATTTGTGCAGGGCGTGCTATAGTTAATGTCGGATGTAACAATTTTGTAATGATTTGAATGTGGATGTAACATTTGCAGTGATATATGGAGGATGGAATGTTTAGACATACAGGGAAGATTACCGCGTTTGCTTTATCCGCCGCCCTGCTCTGCTCCGGCGTAAGCATGGACGTACAGGCCGCTCAGGGAATTTCTTCGGTGCTGCCCAGCGGCGGCATCAATATAGCGCTGGATAACGGAACGGGCCTGGAGAGCCTGCAGGACCAGACTGGCAAGAACATACAGCTTGAGACCGTTGTGAATGCAAGGCAGGTGGACGAGGCAAAAGCCGCCGCCGCTGCCCAGGCGGTGGCTCAGGAGAAGGCCCAGGAGGAGGAGATGTTCAAGAACCTGGTGATTGCCCAGGTAAACGCCTATGTGAATGTGAGAAGCCTTCCCAGTGAGTCCGGTGAGATTGTGGGAAAATTGTATAACAATTCGGTGGGGACGCTTCTGGCCAAGGAAAACGGCTGGTATCAGATCCGTTCCGGCAATGTGACAGGCTATGTGAAAGGCGAGTACTGTGTGACAGGTGAGGAAGCCATCACTCTGGCCAGGGAGGTGGGTACCCGGATCGCTTCCGTGACCTGCGACGGACTGTATGTGCGCCAGGAGCCCAGCACGGAGAGTAAGATTCTGGGCATGGTGGCCTTTGAGGACGATCTGCTGGTGCTGGAGGAGACGGACACCTGGGTGAAGGTGGATACAGAGGAAGGCGACGGCTGGGTATCCAGAGAGTATGTGGATTTACATACGGAGTTTGTACAGGCTGAGTCCAGGGAAGAGGAAGCCGCCAGGCTGGCCAAAGAAGAGGCAGACAGGCAGAAGGCCAGGGAAGCGGCCCGGCAGGCCCAGGCAGCCCAGAACCAGACAGCAGCCTCTCAGGGCAGCAGCCATGGCATTGATCCCTCCAGCGTTACCATCAGCGGCGACAATGAGATGGGCGTGGCGGTGGCCAACTTTGCTGTACAGTTTGTGGGAAATCCTTACAAATGGGGCGGTACCAGCCTGACCAACGGCGCAGACTGTTCCGGCTTCGTGATGAGCGTATACGCCAACTTCGGCGTGTCGCTGCCCCACTCTTCCTCTGCGGACAGAAAGCAGGGGTATGCGGTGGACAGTCTGGCCAACGCCCTGCCCGGAGACCTGATCTGTTATTCCGGCCATGTGGCTCTGTATATCGGTGACGGTAATATTGTGCATGCGTCCAACAGCAAGACCGGCATTATTATCTCCAGAGCGGATTACAAAAAGATTCTGGCCATCCGGCGTATTTTCTAATAAGAGACAAGATAAATTAAGTGGGAGCATCTTCCAAAGGGGGGATGCTCCCATTTTCTAATAATAGAAAATTTGCAAAAAGTATTGCGTTTTGGACAACTTGTGCAACTTAACCAAAAAAAGTGGAAAAACCGATATACCGTCACTCTATAAATTCACTTCCGTGTGTGAGTTATCCACAGGTTCTAAAACGCAAAACCTGTTAAAACCCATTTATACACGGAGTTATACACGTTATCCACAGGTTTGAAGGCGCAAAAACCCTAATTTGGGAAGTAAAAACAAGAACATGAGTTTTGTGCGTTTTTCCCAAAATTTGCTTTTTGGGTCGAAAAAGCAAATTTTCTGTTGACATACCAGATGTCAAAAACATGTAAAAAAATGGTTAAATTGTTGCGAAACAAAAGAAAATATGGTATACTTTCCATACAATAAAACAACAGCATCTGCCCGATAGATATCCGGGTTAAAGTGTCAATGCCAGGGACGCCTGTTCATGGTGTGTTGGGCAGACAGATGCGGAAAGGAATGATCTGTATGAAATTTGTGATTGTGGGTAGAAATCTTGAAGTAACTCCGGGGTTAAGGGCAGCAGTGGAGGACAAGATCGGCAAGCTGGAGAAATACTTTAATCCGGATACAGAGGCACATGTGACGCTCAGCGTGGAGAAGGAAAGGCAGAAGATAGAAGTGACCATCCCCGTAAAGGGCAGCATCATACGGTCCGAGCAGGTCAGCAATGATATGTATGTATCCATCGACCTGGTGGAGGAGATCATAGAGAGGCAGCTTAAGAAATACAAGAGCAAAATCGTGGACAAGCAGCAGAATGCCAGTTCCTTCAGCAAAGCCTTTGTGGAGAACGACTACATGGAGGATGAGGACGTCAAGATTGTACGCACCAAGAAGTTTGACATCAAGCCCATGTATCCGGAGGACGCCTGCATCCAGATGGAACTTCTGGGACATAATTTCTTCGTATTCTGCAACGCGGAGACGGATCAGGTGAATGTGGTTTATAAGCGGAAAGGCGACACCTACGGACTGATTGAGCCGGAGTTGTAGGATAATTCCGTATAGAATAGTTCCTGCATAGCAAGTGGCAGCAGGCGTAAAATAAAGGGGCTGTCGCATAATCAATGGTAATAACTCGTTGGTTTTGTGACAGCCCTTTTTTGCTTATTAACAGGGCGTTTGAAGGATTCGTAAAAAATGGTGAAAGGGAAGTACAGAAGATAGCATCCTAATAGATTGGATTTGCGGGGCGGCATAAGTTTTCCGCCCTTTTCATATATTTCCAGTGAGAAAACCAACCTGGAGAGGCAATGGATAAAAAACAGAGAGATCAATATCGGATGCGGATCAAGAAAGGGATCTTGGCGGAATGCCTGTTGGTGGTGATGGCGTTGGCGGTGCTGGCCGGTCAGCGGGGCCGCCTGGAGGAGCGCAGAGCCGCAGGCAGTTCCGTGCTGGCCATAGAAGAAGATTACATAAAATGGGTGGATTTCACGGTGTCTTACGAGGCTTTGTGCAGCGCCTATGAGTGGGACGTGAAAACCCATGGTACAGAACATGAAGTCCATTGGGTGGAGTTGCTGGCCTACACGGCTGCCAAGACAGGTGGGGCTTTTGACAAAAGCGCGTTAAAGACCATGGAAAAGGCGGCCCAGGCTCTCTCTGAAGGCGAAAAAACGCTGGAGGAACTGACGGAGAAATTGCAGTACTATCCTTATTATCTGGACGCCTATGACGCCGCCATCGGCGGACTGGTGGGAGAATATGAGGAGGACAGCGGGAATGGCCATTATGAAAGCAAATATGGGCTGAAAGGTTATTTTCCTCTGGCCAGGGGATTTGACTATACACATTATGATGATTTTGGCGTCAGCCGCAGCTATGGATATAAGCGAAGACATCTGGGACATGATATGATGGGCCTGGTGGGTACACCTATTATGTGTATTGAATCCGGCACGGTAGAAGCATTGGGATGGAATCAGTACGGCGGATGGCGCATCGGAATCCGCAGTTTTGACGGGAAGCGATACTATTATTACGCCCATCTGCGGCAGAATTACCCCTATGCGGAAGGGCTGGAGGAAGGCAGCGTGGTCACCGCGGGGGATGTGATCGGGTATATGGGCCATACGGGATACAGCACCAAGGAAAATGTGAACAATATCGAGATCACCCATCTGCACTGGGGGCTGCAGCTTATTTTTGACGAGTCCCAGAAAGAGGGGAACAATGAAATCTGGATTGATATTTATCCGCTGACCAGGTTTTTGGCGAAGCATACCCAGACTGCCGTAAAGGTGGAGGGGACGAAGGAGTGGGTGCGGAGCAATAAGATTAAGGATCCGGCGGTGGAGGAGTATGGGGGAGGGCATGACACACAGGAGGAAGTATCTGAGAAAAGAGTGCCAGGGAAGACCCAGTGAATTGTGGAGGTAAAGGCAAGCGGTATCTTGTGGTATAAAAACCGGGTAAAAGTTTAGGACTTTCCAGTACAGTAGTAAATCAGAGATTGTTGACATTATAGAGAAATGCAAAAAGGATATTTGGAAGCTTTAGCAAATCTTGGTGCTGACAAGTATGCTGAAGAGTTGTTTCGTAAATTGTCAGATTAACAATAGAGTATACTGTAGCTTTATCTTGCGAAATTTTCTACCAATATTATTCCATTTTGTATGTTTTAATGATATACTAAAGGCAATGGACGAAGAGACATGGATAATTGTGTAAAATGCAATAGAATGGAACGAAATCAAGCAGTGATAATTTGTATACAGTTTCTCTGTTCGAATAGCTGATGAGTCTGTTTCATGCATATACAATAGATAGGGGAATCAAAGGAAAATGGGTGTAAAATATACGAAATTATCAGAATACGAAGAGTTGAAGGAGACTTCCCTGCAAGTATGCAATAGTGAGAACGAACATTTTAGTGTCCTGCAGTATAAAGCGCAGGGAATCTTGCTTTATTCCCATGAAAGGGGAATGTATTCTGAAAATACTGAGGAACAAAAAGAGCAGATAGAGGTTTTTCTAAGGCTAGCACGGAAAGAAGGCGTTGATTTGGCGATTTCACCAGAGGCATCTGTTCCATGGGAGATTGCGGGAAAAATTCTTGAAGGAAATCTGAAGCCGCCAAGAAAAGGAAAGATTTGGTTTCTGGGCATGGAAGGGATTTCTTTGGATGATTTCGAAGAGACTCTGAACGAATGGAAGAAAAAAGATGATATTGTAATTATCAACTCTCAAATGGGAAACCTGAGCAAGCATATAAATGCTGCAATCTACTTCTTTATAACAGAAGCCGATAAGCTAGCCATTGTAATTCAGGCCAAGATAGGCGGTATGAAGGATATTTCCTTTAAACATGAGCAGAATGATTTGTCTGCCGGAAAGGAAATATTTCTTTTGGATTTGAATGGAACGGCGACAGCCGAGAATGTAATAGCTGGTATAATATGTGCAGATATTTTTCACATCAATGCGACAGATTTTTGCAGGAATTTTCACGGAAAGACACCACTGATTCTGCATATTCAAATGAATCCGAAACCATACTATAAAGACATGGCAAGTTTTCGAGATACTTTTTTCCGTGATTCAGAAATCAGAGGATCTCAGGTTATAACTGCAAATTGGGGAAGGTATACTTCTATCAGACAGGAAGGAAGTATGGCTGAAGAAAAACGAAAAGGATATACGGATTCGGGAAGCACGGTGTATATGAATTTGCGGCTTAACCATGGAACCTATGATTTTCGTGACCTTTTAAAGGACCGTTTCATACAACATATGGGTGAAGTGCAACAAAGCGGATTCGAGTATTTTTTAACGGAGAAGTACGAAATATGGAAACTTCAGGAGGCGATTGATGTCGTAATTTATAGGATGAAGAAAGGATTCTGCTTAAGCGGACCGGGAATTGCAGTGAGACAGCAGATGCCATTGGTTGTGAAACGATATAGATTTGATGAGAAAGATGGTTTAAAGGCCAGTCTGGAAAAGGATTGTGATTGCATCGAGATGCAGGAGATTTTTGAAATTTTTGACAAAAAATGTTCGGATATGGGACTCTGTTCGGATAAAAGATGTACGGAATGCAGAAGATTTTATGTGGATTCGTTGATTAGCCTGTGTTTGGGAGAGGAAGTATATGAGGAATACAGGGCATTCGGAGAAAAGTCCCAAAGAGCTGTCCAGACACTATATCAGGATTGCAAAGACGCAAAAAAGAAATTGTTGCTGAAAGAGCTTGTAGAAGAATTGCTGAAAGGGCGCCTGCCGGAACGCTTTGGAGATTTCAATCAAAAGAACTCCTTTGTATTTGCCATAAATGATGATTGTGCAAGAAACGGCGGCAATTATAGATATAATCTGAATCTGAAAAGTAATGGACGTAGTATTAGAAGGCTGTTGGTGGCCTATATTGGACATACGGATTTGGCAACCGTAAGGAAGCGCTTTTCCGATTTGCAGAGAAATATTCATGAAGATATGCAGGATAAGGTTTTGCTATATTATTCGGACAGTCGGGGAATCAGAGCCTATGATGAGCCATATATAGAGGAAAGCATACTGAAAGACAATAGCGATTATAGCAAGGATATAGAATCCTTTACATAGGGGGAAGACAATGACACAAATCAGGAGTTTGCTGGAAAAGTATAATATAGCTGCGCAGAGGGATGAAGATTTGGAAATCCCTCATATTTTGTATGAGCGCAGAGGGCTTGACGGTAAAGTTATAATTTCTAAAAACTTCATATTGGAATATGAAATGCTCCTGCAGAAGGAATATATCAGACCGAAGAAATTAGAGGAAAGCTTTTATCAATTTGAAAAAAGGTTCTTCTCGAAATATTTCTTTCGGGAAGATACGGATTTAAAATGGAATTATTATCTCATCTTAATCATAGAGGAAAATACGGAAGAGGATGCCTTGTGCCAGTTAGAGAACGACGACAAGTTCCTGCGCAAGCTGGTAATGACGACTAAAGAATTCGACATTTATCTAGGACATGGCGGTACAAGACCGAAGGACGGGAAAGAAGATATCACGGGGATAGACACCTACGGGGAATGGCAGAGAAATCTGAGTTCTTTAAAGCTGGAAGGAATATTGACATATTCCTATGAGAGCAGTAAAGTGGCGGATTATATAGACAAGGGAACTGGTATCAGGCTTCAGGGAAGACCGATTTCAAATTGGAACACTACAGAGAACAAAAGCTCTAAATACCTTGTGGAACAAATAGATTGTCTTAGTTTGAAGAAGTTCAGAGAGCATTGTCTGCAGGATAACACCGAGTTGTCCTTGTCCAGAGTGAATCTGTTTTCGGGAGGGAATGGTTCTGGCAAAAGCAGTCTGTGCTCGGCTATTGAGTACGCCATGACCGGAGAAATCTCGGGAAAATCGGAAGAAGGGGCTGCCTTTGTCAAAATTAAGAACAGAGAAGGAAAGCAGGAAATTTTAAAATCAGAAGTGCCGTCAAAAGAAAAGCGCGAACTGGACCGGCTATGGTACGGGACGACTACAACAGCACATAAGAGCCTTTTAAACAAGCACTTTCATGTGTTCAATTATCTGGGATTAGAAGCATCAAGGGAATACATATCGGGATTGGAAATCAATGAGTTGGTCAAAAATGTGTTGTTCGGCACGGAAGTAACGGAAGCAGAAAAAAAGATGCAGCGGTATGGGATGGAGTTCGCAGACAGGAAAAAGACATATGACAAACAAGTAAAAGAGATTACTGCCGAAATAGGAAAATATGCAGGAAGGATTGAGGAAATAGAAGAACTGCCTAAGGCGGAAATATTGCGTTTGCTTCAGCGTTTGGGATATAAAAAGTATATAGAAGCTGATGTAGCAATGAAAGATGATGTGTTTCTGGAGAAATACTCAGAGTTGTGTGCGCAATACCAAAAAACAGCAGAACAGTTCTTGCAATTATGCAATGAAAAAGAGAATGGAATGTGGATGACTCAGCAGAAAGCCACATGGCAGATGAAACGGGAGAAGCATCAGCTATATAGAGAAAACGAGGAGAATTGCAGCAATCTTCGTCAAAAGCTGGAAAACGCTAAAAGATTGAAAAAGGAATATAGCGAAAAATTATCGAAAGTGGACAACTTGTATCATGGTGGAGAAGGGATGGACGGAGATTTCCCCAACCAGTGGAGCTTTCGGGAATTGGACAATGCATACAGGCAAAACAGTATGAAAAAAGACGAACTGTTGCGATGGTTCGAAAATTATCAAAATATTTCGTATGTGCAGGAGGATATTGCACAATTAGAGGGAAAAATAGAATTACAGGAGGCAGAAATCAGGAAAATCCGTCATAGTATTGAGGTGATATCCAAAGAGATAGAGGTGCAAAAGAGATTGAAAGACAGTCTGGATGTGGTAATGCAGGAGATATATTCCTTATCGGAGCGTTATATCAATCTTCAGCCCGGTGCTTCCCGGTGCCCCGTATGCGGTGCAAATCATAAGGATAGGACTGCCCTGACAGAGGCTTTGAAAAAGCATAAAAAATATGAGGAAGCGGACAATAGAGCATTCCGACTATTGTTAGACTCCCGGGCAGAAAAAGAGCAGGCGCTAAAAGACCAAATGAATGTATTGCAGGAAATAACTGGGAGAATGGAAACAGCCCGGAAAAAGCAGCATGCGATTGCATATGTGAGGGATATGCTCGGCATAAGCCAGAACACATGCGGCGAGGAAATCGAGAAGATTGCCAGAGAGGAATTGAAGAGACTGCAGACTTGGATGGAGCAGCGCGCAAGGGCATGGGACTATGCGAAAACAGTGTTAGGCAGCACTGAATTTGTGGAATATGACGGAAGCCTGGAATGGATGGAGTATCTCCACAAAACGGCTCAGGAGCTGATAGGAAAAATAGAAAGCGAAACCGGACAGATAAAAGAGTGGGAAATGCAGGAACAGGAACTGATTCGGCAATTGGCAGAGGAAGACAGCGTTTTCCCGACAGACAGATGGAAAGAGTTTCAGGTGAAGATGTCCGCGTATGAAGATTTGATATTGGAGTGGGATATTGCGATAGATATGCCTTTGTTGCAATGGACAAAAGAATTCGGACGTTTTGGACAGAGCGTTGAATACGCACGGGACATTCATAGAAGGCAGAAACAATACACAGAGGGGAGAGCATATATTGATAAACTTCAGAAGGATAAGAATCAGTTGGAAGAAAAAAGCAAAAGATGTGAAGAAGCCTATAGCCTAATCAGCAGTCAGAAAAAACTGGAAGATATCATGATGGACTTTTTGTTGGAAAACGCAAAGCAGATAGAATTGTTTTTTAAAATACTCCACAGGCCAAAAGAATTCGGCATATTGAACATAAATGACGGCAAAATCAGCATTGTCAGAAACAGTAATGGCAGTGTGGTGGAAAGCACGCAGATGAGTACGGGACAGAGGATGGCTCTTGCGTTTTCTATTATGATAACACTGCACAGAAATGCACCGAACGCACCAGGATTTCTTATGCTGGACGAACCGGTGGCGAATCTTGATGATATGCATGTGTTGAATCTAATTGATTTGCTGAGAGAACTTGCCATGAACGGAACACAGATTATCATAACCACAGCTGACAGGCAGATGGCAAAGTATTTGCGGCGAAAATTTAGTTTCTTCCAGAATGAATATACACATTATGAACTGATCAGAAAGGGAAGTGAGAAGACGATTATTAAGAAGAACCATTATAGTTTTGACAAGAAAAATGTAATGGAATGATAGATGTATACTTGTTTTTGTGGAATCTATGAGAAGAAACAAGACGCAGAATATTGAGAGATTGGACCAGATCCCATGAAAATATTTTTGAGCAGCGAGGGCAATCGAAAGAAAGCACAGCTTTCGGATAACAGCAAAAAGTACTTGAAGACATTTGTTGCATATGCAAATACATCAGGCGGTAGTTGTTTATCGGTGCGGATGACATAACAAAGGATAATCGCTTTTCAGACAATAGAAGGAAAATGCATCGTTCAGGTAAAAATCTATCCGGGGCAGAACAGGCCGTATTACATCCGAAGTCTGGAAAAGGAGAACGGGACATATTTTCGGGTGGCAGGAACCAGCAGATCGGCAGACGAGGCATTATTAAAGGATTTGGAGTACCAGGAAGAGCAGGCAGGTCCTTTGACGAGCTTATCAATGTAGAAACAGATCGTGACGAGAAGAGTGTACTGCAATTATGCAGCGATATTAGAAGATATATTGCGCAGTCAAGAGAAAATCCCTGTAGGTAAGGGAAATAACTGCCGTTAATCTTGAAAATTGGGGAATTATAAGGAAATTTTGGGAAAGCTACCTGCCGACAAATGCTTTTATACTCTTTACAAAAATACGTTTCGGTTTGCCAAAATACAGTGCACTTTATTCAAAAGGAAAAACAGGACAGTGTTCGTTGGCCGAAAGGAGTTTGGCGGCCCTGTTTATGACCAGATAGAAGAGTCATACGAATTTGTGCTAAAGCATATCAATTTCAGGGCAACGATTGATGGAATTGTTCGGAAGGACAGATATGAGTTGGCGGGTGCTATCTGAAATATTCCCGCATGCAGATTTCGATTTATGATAATAGAGTGTAGGTAAAATATGCTGGCATGCTGTACGGCAGATTGACAATGGAGCAGGCAATAGCGGGGCGCTCGAAAATCCTCAGTGTCTGTATCCCAGAGGTTTTAAGCCGAATGGGGATTATTGAACATTGGGGAATCGGTATTCAGAGAATGATTCAGGGATACAGGGAATATGGTGTTCAGAAGCCTTCTAAACACTTTGTCCAAGACAAATATAATTTATCTATGGAAGATATTGGTACTGCAGAAAAAGAAATAGCGCAAAACTGGGGATGTCCTAAAATGGCATAAGATATGCGGTGGACAAATTAAAAGATAGAGGAATTCTTGAATGGGAGGGAGCTACAAAGAGGGGGAAATGGATTATCAATAAGTTGCATAGGGCATTTGGGAAATGGATATGGTACTGGAAATTAGGTGAAGCATATATTTAGCAAGTTTTGGGGAAGGGGTAAATGGTGGCACAAATCTGGGGTGAAGAAGTGAAGAAATATGCGAAGCAATTTTATGGCTGATAACATATATTGGAACGGAAGAACGATAATAGCAGATGAAGAGATATTATATATATGCTTTTAGCAGATATATTTGTGGACATAATACTTTCTGTATTTTTTACATATTCAAATAGGGCATATTATTTTTTACGGACATGAGTTAGGCTGGATATAAGGAGGATGCCAATATGTTCATGTTAGAAAAAAGCAACGAAAAAGTTGGTAAATATCTTAACGGGCTTATTTTGGAAAAATACAAAAAAGTGAGAAGATTTTGTATAGCCTATATTAATCTCAGTGGCCTGGACGAAAAAGACAGTTCTGTGATTGCAAAAATGCAAAATCGGATGTCTCAAATTATACAAGGGAAGAAAGCTATTCAAATTTATGATCTTCCCATTTTTTGTGAGTTGTTGGGTGTATCCTGCGAAGAAATTTTGAGTGCCGGAAAGCATTTTACTCCCATTAGCGGACATGTCACGAATTATGAAATTGCATTTTCTAAAGATAAAGCAGTGTGGGACAAATATATCAATCATAGAGATAAACTTATCCTGAACCCAGACGAGTACAACAAAACAATAATTGATTATGCGCTTGAATTTAAGAATTATGGATTTTTGAAATATTTAATGGAAAAGGGTTATATTTGGTTTGTGGATGACAGCCAATATGACTGTCATGAGCGGGCTTTTGGCTTTTCGGCAGGCACAAGTATTAAAAGACGTGAAGTAGGATATCAGGATACGCTTGACGCGACTTTGAAATATCATAGTGAAGAACGCGGACTTAGGCAGAAAATGATTGCGTTGGCTATGGAAAATAGTGATTTTAACATGTTGGATTGTCTTCGTGCACGCGAAGTGCCCGCATTGTATCAGGCATGCAGTTACATGAATCCACAGACAAAGTGTAAAGACTATTATAATGAAAGCGTTATTGCAGAAATAGTGGAATCAGATAGTGATAAAGTTATTCGGTATTTTTTAGAGGATTTTTCGATAAAAGACCATTTTGGACAGGAACACTGGTTTATTTATCCATATATGGGAAAACTGTTGGAACTACTAATTACAAGTAAAAACAAATATGCGGAAGCTGCCTTAAGGTGTACTATAGTTCACAATGAACGAGTCTATAACAATTTAAGGCAAATGGTTAATGAGGCTTTTGTGAGTTCAAAGTATTTTTTCAATACAGCTGATAACTATAAAGTCCCGGTCGAAACAGTTGCAGTGCATACAATGAATTATTACCGATTCGATGACGAAGATGGTTTCCTGTATTATATGTTTGCAAAAGGAAAAAAGGATTATTTGAGATTCTGCGCTAATGTTATATATGTGGAAGCTGAGTCGGATAATTCATTGATTCAAATGCTTGTTGATGAGGTGAACAAGTTATATGAAGCAGTAGGAAATATACAGCCGGATACTTCAGCTTATTAATAACCAGAAACAATGAATGAGTGCGTTTTAATATTGCAATCCATACACCTTTAAATATATAAAAAGTAATATTTTCATTATGTACAAACGTATTTATGATTACAGTAACAGAGATTTACATATGTATTCCAGAGAATATGGCAATACTTATAGGTTTAGGTGTACTGTGTATTGTTTCTGGCTGGCCAGGGTTTAACTATTCGTAATGTGTTAATTGGCTTTGAAAAAGAAATGATTGATTGGGTGGAGGTGTATGCGGGAGACAGAGTGGAAATAAAGTGGAAAATGAAAATTTTGTGGAAGAATAGAACTCTATATGGGGCATACAGGATACAGCACTAAGGAAGATTTGAACAATGTTGAGACCATTCATCTGTACTGAAGGCTGTAGTTTTTTTGGCGAGTCCCAGTAGGTAAAGAGTGGGTATAAATGTATAATATAATACAAAAGGGGGCAAAAAATGGAACTTTCAGAAGCAATTTTGACCAGAAGAAGCGTGCGGAACTTTAGACAGGGCAATATTCCGGACGACAGCATACGGGAAATGATTAAAGCGGCTATTTATGCACCAAGCGCCGGAAACTGCCAGCCGTGGCATTTTTATGTGGTGAAAGACGCCGCGATGAGAAAAAGGGTGTGTGAGAAGGCATGCCGACAGGAATTTCTGACAGATGCGCCGGTATTGATTATCGTTTGCATGGACTGTAATGAAAGCGCAAGCCGTTACGGTGACCGGGGTAAAACCTTATATAGTATACAGGATACGGCAGCGGCGGTACAAAATATGTTGTTGTCTGCCACGGATCTGGGACTGGGATCTTGTTGGTGCGGCGATTTCGACGAGCGGAGCCTGCAGGAAATTCTTCAGATGGACAAAGGGAGGATTCCCGTTGCCATAGTGGCTGTGGGATATGCGAACTTTACCCCCGCTGCCCCAAAGAGAAAGCCGATTGACGAAGTGGCAGCTTTCATTGGGGAGTGGGAGGCATGCGGAGAGGAAGAAACCTCTGAAGCCAGAAGAATAGAGCATTGTGATATGGGCGGAACTGTTTTTCACGATGTGAATCTGTATGGGGTTGAAATATCGGATGTCAATCTGGCAGCGGGGAAAATCTTTGAATCTAATCTGAGCAATTTGGAAATTTATGATTGTTGTCTTGACGGAATGAAAGTGAATGGAATTGAGATTAACAGTTTGCTGTAATTCAAAATCCCTTTTCGTGGGTTTAAAAGGGCTCTATCCAAAGGATAGGGTCTTTTTATTTTGGGGTCTCATATAGCGATCTTTACCTTAAGTAAAATATTCTTCATACATGTTCCGAGAGGAACGCGTAGAAAAGTGCAGGGAGCATTCAGACTGCCAACCCGCATAGAACAGGCTTTGTACTTATATTTGTGATATTTGACAGATATCCGGGTAAATGAGATGGAATAATATATAGTTTTTTTTGGAAAAATACAGATTTTAGAAAACACAATATGTATTTTGCCCAAAATATATTGTTCTGCCCCTGTGAATATGATATAATTCAGTGGCAAACATCAAAACCGACTTAATATAGCAAAGGAAAGGAGGAGTCAAAAGACAGAAAATGATTGCAAGCCAGGATTGATGTATGCAAAGGTATGCTATGAAAAAACATCATTTTGGAGGGCTTTCTATTATGAAGGTAAGATGGAGAAAGCTGCTTGGCAGTGTATTGGCGCTGGCCCTGCTGATCGGAGTGATGCTTCCGTGCGGCAAGGTAGAAGCAGCGCAGGAGACATTGTTGAATACTTATGGGTCGCTGTTCGGCTATTCCGGGACATGCATTAATCTGAGTCAACTTCGCGATGCGAATACTTTGTCACATGTAAAGACTCATTATAACAGCATTACACTGGAAAATGAAATGAAGCCGGACGCAATGCTGGGCTACTCCCCCAAACTTATTACGAAAGAAGCTGCAGTAAATGCAGGCTATTATGTACCGTCTTCCTGTACGGAAACCTATCTTCCGGCGATTAATTTTGATACGCTGGATGAGGTGCTCCGAATTTGCTATGAAAACGGACTTTCCGTAAGAGCACATACCTTAGTCTGGCACAGCCAGACCCCGGACTGGTTTTTCAGGGTTGGATATTCAAAAGATTACGGCTATGTGTCTGCCGCGCAGATGGATATCCGTATGGAATACTATATTAAGTCCATTATGAATCATGTATATACAAGCAAGTATGGCAAGATCGTGTATGCATGGGATGTGGTCAACGAGTATCTGCATGCGGAAAATTCGAGCTGGCAGGCAATTTACGGAAACGTAACGACCTCCCCGGCATTTGTAAAGCGTGCATTCCAGTACGCGTATGACTGCATTAATTATTTCGGTTTAACAGATTCTGTGAGTCTGCTCTACAATGACTACAATACATACATGGAAGTGGATGATGTCATCAAGATGATTCGGTATATTAACTCCGACAGGAAGATCTGTAACGGGGTGGGTATGCAGTCGCATCTGGGAACAAACTTCCCCAGCGTGGAGTATTATACCACGGCTTTACAGTCTTTTGTAAATGCAGGCTTTGAGGTGCAGATCACGGAATTAGATGTGGTAAATAAGGGTGATGCCGACCAGGCAAATTATATGTATGACCTGATGTCAAACATCCTGAAAGTCAAAAAGAACGGCGGTAATATCACAGGAATTACTTTTTGGGGTATTTCCGATGATGTCACATGGATTAAGGGACAGAAGCCGTTGCTGTTTTCGACTTTAGGCGTTGCCAAAAACGCATATTATCGTGTGATGGATGCCTACAGGGATGCGGGCTATGGCGGCGGTAACACCGGGAACCAGCCCACATTGCAGAACGGCTGGTACTATATTAAAAATGTACATTCCCAGAAGTATCTGCAGACAGCCGGAAATGCAGGCGGAAACAGTGTAAATGTGGAAATCGGCACAGGTTCGGGTGTGGCAGGACAGAAGTGGTATGTAACCAATCTGGGAGACGGATATATCACTTTAAAGAACGGCTATGGCTATATGTTGGATGTGGAGTATGGGGCCAATAACGACGGAACCAATATTCAGACTTACTCTACCAACGGTGCGGACGCCCAGAAGTTCAAGCTGATGGGAACCACGAATGCCGGTGCATACGGGATAGCCACAAAGGTTTCGGGTAATGCAAAAGCGCTTGACGTTTATAATTGGGGTACTTCGGATGGCGTAAATGTATGCCAGTGGACCTATTATGGCAAAGAGAATCAGATGTGGATCTTTGAGCCTTGTTATAATTAAGGGTTCCGGGACAAAAGTGTGGAAAAGGGGGCTGCTGTGAAAGGCAGCCCTTTTTAGGATGAAATATTGTATTGTGAAACCCAGAGCCTGGGAGTATAATAAGAAAATCGGAAAGTTAGTAAATTCTGCATTTCTGTCGCTGCCACTTGCGGGAATAACGCAGATATATGGGGGCTTTGCGAAATGACTGAACAGAGAGGAAAGTTATAATGGGAGACAACAGGGAGAATCTCACCTGGGAAGAGGTCAGCACGGAACATATTATACGGGATGAGTGGATTGATTTCCGGCGGTCGGCGTACCGTCTCCCTGACGGAAATGTGTTTGAACCGTTTTACAGTTACAGCCGCAGAGACTATGTGATCATTGTGGCATCGGACTGTGACGGCAACTATCTCTGTGTGCGGCAGTTTCGGCAGGGAGTAAAGGAAGTCACCACCGAGTTTCCGGCAGGCGGTCTGGAGCGGTCGGACGGGAGAGAGTACGGCGCAGGCGGCCTGGAGCGGCCGGACGGGAGAGAGTACGGCGCAGGCGGCCTGGAGCGGCCGGACAGGAGAGAATGCAATACTGGCGCCGGAGGCATATTCCGGGAGGCGGCAATCTCCGGGACAGTGACATCTGAAAACGGAACCTACGAGGATGCGTTTGCTGCGGCAAAGAGAGAACTCCTGGAGGAGACCGGTTATTTGTCGTCGGAGTGGACGCATTTGCTTACGATACCTTCCGATGCTACCATATCCGATAATTTTGCCCATGTATATATGGCGAAAAACTGCCGTATGGCGGCCCGGCAGCATCTGGATGAAACGGAGTTCCTGAATGTGGAACTTCACACGCCGCAGGAGATCGAGGAGATGATCCGTACCGGCAGATTCCAGCAGGCAGTGCATGTGATGGCATGGCTGCTGGCCAGACAATGATTGACCTGTATTGTTAAAATAATAAGATAAGGGAAGAAGGAATCTATGAAAAAAGTGCTATTGATAGCCACGGGAGGCACCATAGCGTCGGGGTATACGGAAGAAGGGCTTGCGCCGAAGATCGCGGCGGAAGACTTGCTGCAGTATGTAGAGGATTATAAGGCATTCTGCCAGGTGGACATCCTGCAGCCTTTCAGCCTGGACAGCACAAATATATACGCAAAACATTGGCTGAAACTGGCGGGGCTGATCGAGGAACAGTATGCCCGCTATGACGGATTCGTGATCTGCCATGGCACGGATACCATGGCTTTTACGGCGGCGGCTTTGTCTTACCTGATACAGAACAGCAGAAAACCTGTGGTGATTACCGGTTCTCAAAAGCCCATCAACCTGCCGGTGACGGATGCCAGAACCAATCTGCTGGACAGTCTGCGTTTTGCTTCCGATGATCGGGCCCATGGGGTAAATATCGTTTTTGGAGGCAATGCCATTGCCGGTACCCGGGCAAAGAAGGAGCGCTCCAAGAGTTACAATGCCTTTTCCAGCATCAATTATCCCAATGTGGCGGCGCTGTGCGATGGGAAAACCGTATTTTATATTGACGACAGGGACCGGGTGGTGGGACCGGCAGTATTCTACCACAAATTGAATGAGAAGGTTTTGCTTCTAAAGCTGATGCCGGGCATGGACGGCTCGGTGCTTCAGCGGCTGTTTCCCTATTATGACGCCGTGGTGATAGAAGCCTTCGGTGTAGGGGGACTTCCGGAGTACGGACAGGTTCCCTTTTACGCGGAAATACGCCGCTGGACGGATGCCGGAAAAATTGTCATGATGGCTACCCAGGTGACCCATGAGGGCAGCGATATGGAGGTCTACAAGGTCGGACGGATTATCAAGGAGGATTTTCACCTGATGGAGGCCTACGACATGACCTTGGAGGCAACGGTGACGAAAGTGATGTGGGCTCTGGGACAGGCGGCGGAAGGAGAATTGTCGGGGAAGCCGAAGGGCTTGGGGGAAAGCAATTCGGCGCAGAAGCAGGAAGATTTCCAACAATGGGAATCCGTGGGAGGGCAGGAAAATTTCGGAGGATGCGGGCTTGCGGAACGGTTCCGACGCCTGTTTTATAAGACGGTGAATCATGATATGCTGCTGTATACCCCGGGGAGTGACGGGGAATAAGAACCTATTGTGGATGAATCAGGAATCTCCTGTTTCATCCTCCTTCGTTCCCATACGGAAAGCCCGGCTCTGTGCAAGGCGCTGCTTCTGAATACCTTCCGCTCCCTCTTCCGTGGGCAGATAGTAGCGGCGGTCTTTCAGATCTTCCGGCAGGCAGGTCATGCGGGCCATTTTTTCCTGGGTATCGTGGGCATAGACATAGCCCTCCCCGTAGCGCAATTCTTCCATCAGCTCTGTGGGGGCGTTGCGGATCACCAGAGGCACGGGCTGGTTCAAGCGGGTCATGGCGTCCGCTTTGGCGGTCTCGTAGGCCCGGTACAGGGCATTGGAACGGGGGGCCAGGGACAGGTACACCACGGCCTGGGTCAGATTCAGATTGCATTCCGGCATGCCGTTGAAATGGCAGGCCTGATAGGCTGCCACTGCCAGGGGCAGAGCCTGGGGATCTGCCAGCCCCACGTCCTCGCTGGCGAAGCGGATGAGCCTGCGGGCGATGAACAGGGGATCTTCTCCGGCCTCCAACATTCGGGCCAGCCAGTAGACGGCGGCGTCCGGGTCACAGTTCCGCATGGATTTGTGCAGGGCGGAGATCAGATTATAATGCTCCTCCCCCTTTTTATCGTACAGCAGGGTCTTTTTGCCCAGACATTGCTCCAGGGTTTCCCGGGTCACGGTCACAGAGCCCTCCGGGGTGATTTCTCCGTTCAGAACCGCCATCTCCAAAGTATTCAGCGCCGTGCGGGCATCCCCGTCAGCGAAGGCGGCAATCACCGGCAGCAGGGATGGGTCCATGTGGACCCGGGCGCTGCCGAAGCTGCGTCTGTCGGCCAGCGCCCGGGACAGCAGCCCCACCAGATCCTCCTCGGTCAGTTCTCTCAGCACAAAAACTTTGCACCGGGAGAGCAGAGCGGCATTGATCTCAAAAGAGGGGTTCTCCGTGGTGGCGCCGATCAATGTGATGCTGCCCCGCTCCACATAGGGCAGAAAGGCGTCCTGCTGGGCTTTGTTAAAGCGGTGAATCTCGTCCACGAATACCAGGGTGCGGACGCCATAGGCCCTGTTTTCCTGGGCCTGGTGCATGAGCTCTTTGATTTCTTTGATGCCGCAGGTCACGGCGCTGAAGTTAACGAAGTCGGAGCGGGTGCGGTTGGCGATGATACTGGCCAGAGTGGTTTTGCCCACCCCCGGAGGCCCCCAGAAGATCATGGAAGGAATCTGATCCCGTTCCAGAAGCTGGCGCAGAATTTTGCCGGGGCCCAGGAGATGCCGTTGTCCCACGTATTCTTCCAGAGCGGCAGGCCGCAGGCGGTCCGCCAGAGGGCCGCCGGTCATGGAAGCGGCGCCGGGCGTGCCATTCTGTCCGGCATTACCGCCGGGATTCATGTCAAACAGTGATAACTGGTTCATAGAGTCCTCATCTTTACATATTTGTTTCCATATTTTGCAGGGCCTTGTCCGCAGCAATACCCAGGGGCCCATATGCTTTAGACAGGCCTGCCCGGCGGAACTCTCATAGGACTGCGCCGCCACACAGAAAAAAAGCCCAAAGGCATCTGCGCTCCCATCAGGGCGGATCTGACGCGGAGTCGCCTTTCCCACAAGGAGCCGGAGGATAGGAATGCATATTCGAAAATATGTTCTGTGTTTATTCTACCACATTGTCCCGGATTGCGCAATTACGAAACGTGTTCCGGCAAAATAATTTGGCAGCTATTTTCAGGTATGATATTTATGGAAGAAAAGTTCTGCAGTCAATCACTGAACCGTTCAAAAGTCGGCGAAGCAATTTACGTTTTTTTTAATTAAGACAAGGAGAAATGTTTATGGCAAAGATAATAGCAATCTGTGGGAAAATATGTTGCGGAAAAACCTATTACGCC
>ERZ808028.214-NODE-214-length-57980-cov-17.311659_pt1 | contig 57980 bp, 56 predicted proteins | sample MGYA00380184_ERZ808028 | MGnify/ENA primary metagenome ERZ808028 (study PRJEB31490, sample SAMN06133397) | mouse gut metagenome | isolation source: J8_1 | host: mice | place: China: Chengdu | collected 2015-05 ... | reverse complement strand
CTCTGAATATTCTATAAATAAGAATTTCTCTTTTAGAATTTTCAGGGTTGCATTACTGTTTATTTGTCAAGGTTCTTGTTTTGTTTGCTTGTCTTGTTTGCGACAGCTCGTTTAGTCTATCACAGCTTTTCGCGTCTGTCAAGCACTTTTTTTATTTTTTTAAATCTTTTTTCTTAAATTGTTTTTATCAAAACTTTTTAAGAATGTTCTCGCTGTTTGTTTTATCTGTATTGCTTAGCGACGTGTTTTATCTTATCACGCAAATAAAGAGTTGTCAACAACTTTTTTCAAATTTTTCCAAAAAATTTTTCACCTTGAATCATACGCTGTTTTATACTCAAAGTAATACCTTTTGGAGCAGCGCGATCAGGTAATTTGAGTGATACATTATCGTGAGAAAACGACTTTGTCCTACTTGTTCTAACACCCATTCATTGAGGCCGAGCGTGTCAAATGCTCCTAATAGAAGAAAGCCCAGCCATACAATCAGCACGGACTCTGCGAGGCCTAACGCTGCCCCCGCAAACTTGTCCGCAAGTTTTCCTATGGGGATTGCGCGAACCAGTTTAAACGAGTCTGTCAAAAACCGCATGATTTTGTGAATCAAGCGGATCGCAGCCAGCAGCGCAAATGCCATAACGACTTGCACATAACTCTTTTGCATAAAACTTCCTATGCCTTTTGCCACCACGATCAGCACTAAGATTCCCAATATGCAGGAAATAATGCGTATCACACTCTCTAAAAATCCTCTTTTCCAGCCCCATATTGCGCCGATGCCTAAAATAGCAATTACGATAATAAAAAGTATATTGATATCCAATTCCGCTCTACCTCCGCTGTGAAATTCTGTATTTTATTACTGAAGTTCTATTGATTGTATGGAAGCCTCTGTGACCAGTGTATGCCTAGAAATACTGCCGCCCGGAACAAAGCAGATAATCTTATCGCTAAAGGCTCCCTGATATTTGAGTCTGCCGTCCCAGTCATAAAGTATGCACTCACTGTCATTATAGATAACAATTCCTGTGGAGTCAAACATAATGTCTTTATATTCCACGTCAAACATGAGTTCTCTGACTTTTTTTGCACTGGTGTCATAGATTTCAATACGGTATTTTGTATCTGCCGCCGTATTGTAGAATACAAGCCCCACATGGCTCTCATTGTAAAACACGCTTTGTATCTCCTCTGATATCATATTTTCGGACAGACTTTCCGGTGTCTGCTTTCCTTTGAAAAACATGATTCTATTGTCTGCCACGGCAAATATAGTGTCATTTCCCATAAAATGCACAAGTGGTATCACTGCCTCTGGATATCCGTATCCGCTCACAAAATTATCGGTGTAATTTTGTCCCACTGATGAAAAATTGTAAAAACCGATGTTTGAAACTACTTTTCCTTTTTCAGCCTTAATATACGAAACAGCAACCAGACTGCCATCATTGGAGATGTCAACCGCGATCGGATACCCGGAATTGCTCATTCTGGTCTTAAAATCCGCAAAGGACTTCCCAGTGGCGCTGTACAGATAGATTGCCGTCACCGACGAGTCATCTAAAACTGCTGCCACAACACCATTTGAGGACACGCAAAAATCCCGTATTGGCAATGTCGTCTCTATGGTGCCGAGCATTCCCTGAGCGTTGGCGACATAAATCTTCCTGCCATTATAGTCTCCGACTGCCACTGTTTTATTACATGTTCTTATCACTGGATTTTGCATCTCGTACGTCTGGTTCCAGATGGTCTTTCCCTTTAAATCGGTACAGCTCATGCCATCGTTGCTGTAAGTAAAGAGCGTTCCTTTGAGATTGATGGTTTTGGACTCAGATGCCCTGAGCCACTCATTCTCCTGAACGACACTATAGCTGACATACACTTTATTTTTCCATTGGATATATGCGCCGATTGCGACGACTGCCGCCACTGCGGCGACCGCCAGAACGGTGTACAGTTTGAGCTGCCTGTGTCTAGCGAGCATACTATCCATTGATTTTTGATCCCTGTTATTATTTTGACCGGTATTCTTCTCTTTATGATTCTTATTTTCTTTCTTAATATCATTGCCTTTTTTATTTTTTCCGCCCTTGAGAAGATATTGGTTTCTGTTAAAATCCCTTATTTCTGCCATCAATATACCTCATTTAGAAACTGTATGTGTCAACAGTTTCTGAAAATTCTTAACGAATGATTCGCCTTAAAATAGTTCAGCCATGTTCAACTACATGGCTGAATAGGTACAGTATAACATTATTTTCAGGGAAGTAAAAGCTTTTGTCCATAAAGAATATTATCTGGATTTTCGATTTGATTCCACTGGCATATTTCCTCTACGCGGGAATAGTCGCCATAGATTTCATAACAGATGGTCCGCAGGGTGTCTCCTTTGCGAACGACATAGTACTGAGGTATTGTAAGCGTCTGTGCTGGATCTGCCTCAGGCTGTGCCAGCACTTGTGCCGAATCGGGCTGTGTCTCATGGGTTTGCTCTTCCGCACTGGACTGCGTTGTCTGGATTTCTTGTGCGGCATCGGACTGTACTGCTGATGCCATATTCTGTGACGGCTGCGCTGCTTCTGCTGACAGCGTATCTTGCGGCTGCTGTGTTGGCTGCGCTGCTTCTGCTGACGGCATATCCTGCGGCTGCTGTGCTGCTTGCTGTGGTGTCTGTGCTGGCTCTGATACAGGCTCGTCCTGCGGCTGCTGTGCTGGAGACGAATCGTGTGGCTGTTCTGTCTTTGCTGACTGTGTGTCCTGTGGCTGCTGCTCTGATTTCGTTCCTGTCAGAGACACATCTTGTGGTGACTGCGCTGCCGCTTCCTTTTCAGTCTGAGCACTCTGCTGCATGGTAGGGATTGCCTCCTGTCCCGTCATTTTCAGCGAAGTGTTCTCTGCGACAAATGCCAGACAGTAGTCAATGTTTTTCTGCATACTCTGCATTTTGTTGTAATTGTTCATGGAAATAATGCCGTATGCCATGATACACACTACAAATCCAAGACACAGGACATTCATGACATTCCACATGAAGCCAATCTTTGCCTCCTCGCGGTTATATGCCTGTGTGATTCTGCTAAGATGCGCCGCATCTTTTACGGGCGCCCTGCTGAGCGGCTCCTGTTCTGTCGGGGAGAGTATCACTTTATTTTTGTCATGGTCCCTCGTAGTATTCCATTCCACCAGATAGTTCTGCATCTCTTCATTCTGGTCATAATAGATATAAAAATCATCGAGTATGACTTTCGTGCTGCGCAGCGTCAACTCGATTCGAAGCTTCAAATCTTTGTTGTAATCCGGCTTCGCATTTCCTATATATGCACATGATGGAAAATATGTATTGTTGAGCTGCTGGATTCTGTCTCCACCGCCCTCCAAAGCTGCTGCCCCAGATACGACAATGCGGAACCGTCCGCTTTCTTCTACTGACCTGCCGTACAGCGCAATCTCTGGATGGGGCTTTTCGTCCTCCACAGACAGGATTTTCTTGATAAATGTGTGTACATAGTCCTCGAGATAGAGAATGTAGATGCCTTCCGGCGCGCCTATCGTTCGTGTGTTGACTGGTATCAAATTCTGGGTGTTTGAAAGTATATTTGTTTGCTTGTCCATTTTGGTATCACCTATACATCCTTTCGTAATTAAGATCTTTATTCCTTCCTGTACTGCTATCTTAACACTTTGGACGCAAGGAATCTGTCGAAATACGTCTGCTGTCAAAAAAAATCTTTCCACACAAATAAAAAGGTTCCGGCAGACGCGGAACCTTTTAACTGATATACTTTTAACGAATATACTTTTAATTGTAGAATTTATAGATTGTCGTTGTTTTGTAGGGACGCTCAGGCCCATAGATGACATTCTGAAACTGCGGTTGGTTAATTGCATCTGGGAAACACTGCGTCTCCAGACAAAGCCCGCTGCGCTTTCCGTAGGCGGCGCCTCCCTTGCCTGTCTGTGGTGTGATGCAGCTTCCCGCATAGAACTGCAAACCGGGCTGGTCTGTGTAAACGTCCATTTTTCTGCCTGTGGTGGGTTCCTCCACGGACGCTACCTTTTGAATCGTCCCGTCGAAACCATCTAGCGCATAGTTGTGGTCATAGCCTTGTCCATAGCCTAATTGCACATTGTCCTGATTGATGTCCTCACCGACAGCTTTCATTGTCCGAAAATCAAACGGTGTGCCTGTCACATCGGCGAGCTCTCCCGTCGGAATCAGACGTTCGAAAATCGGCGTGTAGTGCGATGCATGAATGCTAAGTCTGTGTCCCTCGATGTTGCCCGAATCATGACCTGCAAGGTTAAAGTAGGAATGATTGGTCATGTTGATCAGTGTCTTTTGATCGCTTGTCACTTCATACGCAATCTGAAGTTCATTATCATCTGTAACGGTATAGGTCAACTGAACATTTTTGTTGCCCGGAAAGCCCATCGAACCGTCGGAATCCGCGAGCGTAAACACAACGCTGTTGTCCTTGGGCGCCGCATTCCAGATTCTCTTGTGATATCCGTTGTCGTCATCGCTGTGGAGATTGTTGGTGCCATCGTTTGCTGCAAGCTGGTATGTTTTGCCATCTATCGTAAAGCACGCTTTGTCTATGCGGTTTGCGCTTGGTCCGATGGTTGCCCCAAAAAAGCAGCCGTTTGCCAGATACCCCTCAACACTATCATAGCCGAGCACGACATCTGCGCTGGTTCCTGCCTTGTCTGGCACGAAAAGATTGACAAGGATTGCCCCGAAATCTGTCACTTCTGCGGTGAAGCCCTTGCCGTTCGTGATGGTGTAGAGCGTAACCTCTTTTCCATCTTGTGTTTTTCCAAAATTTTTTGTTGTGATTGCCATTTCTTTTCCCTCTTTCTTTGTATGCGTACTTTTATTTCATTATACTCTATGTAGTCAAGCAAGATCTACACTACTTTTTATAGCTTTTGCCCTATAAAATTGTATTGATATTCCTGTTCATATCAATATCAGCAATGCTCGTTTTCAGATTTTGCAGGAAGTTTACAGTTCTGTCCTGCCCTCGAGCGCGCGCAGCAGGGTCATCTCATCAATGCACTCCAAGTCACCGCCCACGGGCACGCCGCTTGCAATGCGCGTCACTTTGACCCCCGTCGGCTTGATGAGCTTCGAGATATACATTGCGGTCGTCTCTCCCTCAAGGCTTGAATTGGTCGCGATGATGACTTCCTCCACCTCGCCTTCAAGGCGCTTCACAAGCTCTTTGAGCTTAATGTCGTTTGGTCCGATGCCAAGCATCGGCGAAATGGCTCCGTGCAGTACATGGTAGACACCCATGTATTTCCCGGTCTTTTCGTATGCCGCCAAATCCCGTATATTCTCCACGACCATGATCGTCTCATGATCGCGTTTGGGATTGGCACAAATCGGACAGATTTCCTTGTCCGCAAGCGTGTAGCAGGTATTGCAGTAGTGAATGTTCTTCCTCGCGTCCACCATAATCTGCGCAAAGCGTTCGACGTGCTCTGGCGGCATATTGATCACATGGAGCGCAAGTCTTTGTGCGGACTTGTTTCCCACGCCGGGAAGCTTTGCAAACTGCTCAATCAATTTCTGAATATATCCGCTGTAAAGTTCCATCAGAAGGGTAATCCTCCGCCTAGTCCGCCCAAACCGCCTGTCATTTTGCCCATCAGCTCATTGTTTGCCTCCTCAGCCTGACGCAGCGCCTCATTGGCCGCAGCCATAATCATATCCTGCAAGGTCTCGATATCCTCAGGGTCCACTGCCTCCTCTGAGAGTGTCACCTTCACAATCTCCTTCTTGCCGGTCACGACGACCTCCACGGCTCCGCCGCCTGCTTTGGCAGAAAATTCTTTGGTCTCAAGCTCCTTTTGTCCCTCCTCCATCTGCCGCTGCATACGCTGTGCCTGCTTCATCAGATTATTCATGTTTCCGGGCATACCCATGCCTCCCGGAAATCCTCCTCTTTTTGCCATTGTTCCATACTCCTTCCATTCTTAATCAATCCTCTTCGATCTCTATGTCCATATTGATCACTTTCGCAAGATCAATATAGCTCTCCTCAAACCGTCTGCCGGGCGACAGACTCTGCACCTGCACAGATACCTGTTTCTGGATGAAATTCGATATCATATCCTCGACATGTCTGTGATTTTCCTCATTGCTCAGATAATCATATGCCAGCCCGTCCTCCACCACGATGACAAGCCGATTGTCACCGCCCAAGCTTAAACGGGCGTTTTTCAGATGCGTTTTAAGCGGCTGCCCTGTCCTTGATACGATACTGTGCCAGCCGCTCACAATCTGCTTCACGTCCTCCGGTATCGCCTTTGGCATCTCTGGCTTTGGTGTCTCTTTGGCAGTTTCCTTTATTGATTGTACCGCAGCCGGGGCTGCCTGCACAACACCTTTTTCAATTTTTTCTTCTAAATCCTTCACGCGCGCCACGACGGCTTCATTCGATGTCTCCATAGCGGGCTTGCACAGCTTGATCAAAGTCATTTCTATCAATATGCGCTTTTGTGTGGCGTACTTGATCTGACCTGACAGCTCGGAAAAAATGCGAATCTGGCGCATGATTTCCTCCGCGTCCATCGTCTCTGCCTCGGCTTGAAGGCGCGCCAAATTATCGCTCGACACATCTATGACATCCTCTATGTCCTGCTCCGAGGTCTTGACAAGCAGGAGATTTCTGAGATACCAAGTGATGTCCGCGACAAACTGCGAAAGCTCGCGCCCCTGCATGACCACCTCCTCAAGCAGTGCGATACAGCCGGTGATGTCCCGCGCCTGTATCAGCTCGAGCAGACGCGCAAACACTTCCGTATCAACCGCCCCTAACACATCGAGAACTTTGTCATACGTCAGCGCTTCCCCAAAATGAAACGCGATGCACTGGTCCAACAGACTCAGCGCGTCACGCATCGAGCCGTCGGCAGTCTTTGCGATGTATTTCAGTGCGCGTTCCTCGACCTGAACCTGTTCCTGCGCCATCAGATCACGCAGTCGGTCCGCAATCGTCTCGATGGTGATCCTCTTGAAGTCATAGCGCTGGCAGCGCGAGAGAATGGTGATTGGAATTTTGTGGACTTCTGTCGTTGCCAGTATAAAAATCACATAGGAGGGCGGCTCTTCTAGGGTCTTTAGCAGTGCGTTAAAGGCTCCTATGGAAAGCATATGCACCTCGTCGATGATATAAACCTTATATTTCCCCTCTACTGGAGAATAGGACACCTCGTCGATGATTTCCCGAATGTTGTCCACGCCGTTGTTGGACGCGGCGTCAATCTCGATCACGTTCACGCTCGCGCCGGAGGCGATGGTCTGACAGCTTCTGCACTGTCCGCAGGGGCTGCCGTCCACTGGGTTTTCACAGTTTACGGACTTCGCAAAGAGCTTGGCGATCGTCGTCTTGCCTGTGCCCCGCGTACCAGTAAAGAGATAAGCGTGTCCGATGCGGTCCGCCTTGATCTGGTTTCGAAGCGTTGTGACGATATGGTCCTGTCCCTTGACATCCTCGAAGATATCTGGACGAAATTTTCTGTATAATGCGGTGTATGACATGATATACTCCTTGGTTTTATTTTGTCAGTTTGGTTTATTATGACATTCCTGTTGATAAAATACAAGCGTTGGTTTTATTATACCCATCAGAAAGACCGCTGTAAACCCTATTTTCGGCTTTACAGCGGTCCTTCTAATCTTTTGTTTCTCATAGTCATATCAGCAATTATATCAGGTCGTACTTCTCAAACAATCGCCCTGCTGCTGCCAAAAGCAGGACATTACTGCTATATAAAAGCACTTCCTGCACACTTTCTCCGAGCATCTGTATCACATACGTCATACAAATCCCAAGACCAAATGCTCCGAAATAATTCTTTGTAAGAGGTATTGCCAGCAACACACAACTGCCCGCACAAAAGCACCCTGCCGGGTTTTAAACACTTCTAAGTCATTCAAATTTTAAATAATCCTTTATACAAGCCTTTTGCGGCTTATTTTTTTGTCAAATTTTAAAATAATTACGTTGTACGGAGTTGTATATAGTTGACTTCTACATTAAAATCGGTTATAATAAAGTATGAAACTTAATTATGATAAAAAATCAAAAGATCCCACTTATTTTATTCAGAAAGGATTCCGAAACGGTTCCAAGACAACAACCAAAAACGTTGCACGGATCGGAAAACATTCTGAGCTGCTTATGATCACCGATGACCCTCTTTCCTATGCAAGGGAACAGGTCGCCAGATATAACCGGGAAGAAAAAAATGGCAGGGTTTCTATGGAGGTTAAAATTGATTTTAACGAGAAAATTAAAATCACTAACGTCCCTGCTTCCTCCAGCACCAGCTTAAACATTGGCTACTTGTTTCTCCAGCAGCTTTACCACCGGCTTGGCATCAGCCCGTTTTTTAAGGAAATTACATCAGCTTCCAGAATTACTTTTGACCCTGACCTTGTGAACCGTTTCCTGACCTATGACCGTATCCTGTATCCCGGCTCAAAGCTTAACAGCCTCAAACACCTTAACCGTTATTATGAGCAGCCTTCTTTCGACTACCAGCACATCCACCGTACGCTGGATATTATGGCAGGCTGTTACGATGAATACATTTCCCATCTGTATGAAACCAGCTGCAGTATCGTCAGGAGGAACACCTCGGTATGCTATTATGACTGCACCAACTTCTACTTTGAAACGGAATCGCCGGACGAAGATTATCTTGACGAAGTTACGGGTGAACTGGTAAAAGGCTTCCGTAAATATGGGATTTCCAAACAGCACCAGCCGGCTCCGCTGGTGGAAATGGGACTGTTCATGGACGCGGACGGGATCCCCCTTACGATGTGCCTCACATCCGGATCTGACAATGAACAGACCACAGTCGTCCCGCTGGAAAAGAAACTCTCAAAAATGCTGCATAATAGAAAGTTCATTTACTGCGCCGATGCAGGACTTGGTTCCTTAAACATAAGGAATTTCAACTCCATGGGGGGAAGGGCATTTATCGTTACCCAGTCAGTAAAAAAGCTCTCTGCCGGTTTAAAACAGGCTGTTTTTAACGACTATGACTACCGCCTTTTATCCGACGGCTCCCCTGTATCCATCCAGGCATTGAAAGAGTTTGACAGATCAGATCCCGGCCTGCGGCATCTCTATCTTGACAGGGCATATAAGACAATCCCCGCTGACAAAGCTGTGGATCTGGGATTTTATGAAGAAAAGACCTTAAAGAATGGCAAAAAGCAGAGGATAAAATCAACTGCTATGGTTCCCCAGTCTATTATCATTACCTTTTCACGTAAAATGATGGAATATCAGAGAACTGTCAGGAACCGACAGATAGAACGTGCGAAACAGCTGTTAAAAAACATGGATCCGGAAACCTACAAGAAAGGACCCAATGATGTAACACGATTTATTAAGAAGATTGAAAACAGTTCTGATGAAGGAAAGGTGAAGAAATCATACGGCATTGACCAGGCGGCTATCGATGAGGAAGAAAAATATGACGGCTACTATGCCATAGCCACAAACCTTGATGAAAGCGCAGAAAAGATTGTAAATATCAGTTCACAGCGCTATAAAATCGAGGACTGTTTCAGGATCATGAAAACGGATTTTTCCGGAAGGCCCGTGTTCCACCACACAAGGGAGCACATCACGGCACACTTCATGATCTGCTATACGGCACTTTTGATTTACCGTCTGCTGGAGAAGAAACTGGATGATAAGGGGATGCATTTTACCATTGGGAATATCATAGAAACGCTGCAAAACATGAATGTAATCAATATTGGGGATATGTGTTACAAATCCACATATACGGGATCGCAGGTACTTACTGCCTTAAACGCAGTATTTGATCTGCAGTTAGACAGGCAGTATTACCAGCCGAAGGAGCTGAATAAAAAAATCAAAAAAATTTCGGGATAAGGTTTCCGTACAACAAACCTTAGAAAACAGAAGTGGCTGAAGTTCCCACAAACAGGGAGATTCAGCCATTTTGCTTTTCGATAAGTGTTTAAAACGGGATTATGACATTCCTGTTGATAAAATACAAGCGTTGGTTTTATTATACCCATCAGAAAGACCGCTGTAAACCCTATTTTCGGCTTTACAGCGGTCCTTCTAATCTTTTGTTTCTCATAGTCATATCAGCAATTATATCAGGTCGTACTTCTCAAACAATCGCCCTGCTGCTGCCAAAAGCAGGACATTACTGCTATATAAAAGCACTTCCTGCACACTTTCTCCGAGCATCTGTATCACATACGTCATACAAATCCCAAGACCAAATGCTCCGAAATAATTCTTTGTAAGAGGTATTGCCAGCAACACACAACTGCCCGCACAAAAGCACCCTGCCAGATACCAGAGCATACGAAGGCTCATATCCATCAAAAAATCAGTGTCATTTAGCGGTATTCCCCATCCGTTTTGCGATACTGCCATCGCTGTTGCCACACAGATATGCAGCAGAACAATCGGCAGGATTCCTGAAAAAAATGCTGTCGCCTTTGCCAGAAAAATCTGGCTTCGCTGGAAACCGCCAAAAAAACTATGTATCAGCGTGTGATTTTTGTAATCACTGTATACAAAAGCTGCTGCAAAGACGCAAACCAGCACTTCATAGCGCAATCCTGCAAGCAGCCGCATGACATACATCTCATACCCTGTGATCATGACATCATAACGGACTGGCACAGCGCCGTCCAAATAGCCATCCACCATAGAGAACAGCATTAATGGCCACAAACTCCACTCCTTTGACAGCTTGAAAAATTCCGCCTTTAACAATCGTTTCATTTTGATACTCCATTCCATGATGAACAGACTACTTTTTCACCAATTTATTTTTATAGATTAAAGACAAAAAGTATCCCTCCAAATCTCCGTCACTGGTCTTTTCCTCAAGCTCCTGCGCAGTAATCTGCTCAATCATTTTTCCCTTGTCAATAAATCCGTAACAGGTCGCAATCTGTGTCAACTCTCTCAATTGGTGGCTCGATATCAATATGGTGGTTCCCTGCTCCTGATTCAACTGTATCATCAACGCTCGAAAATCACGAATTCCCTCAGGATCCAATCCATTGAGCGGCTCATCCAGAAACAAAAACTCCGGTTTGCCAAGCAGTGCCATCGCGATGCCAAGGCGCTGCTTCATACCCAGCGAGAATTCCCGGACTTTCCGTTTCTCAAGTTCAAACGTAGTCAGTCCCACCTGCTCTAACACTTCATCAATGCAACGCTTGCTGTCCAGTCCCCGCTGTATACAACATACTTTGAGATTGTCCTGCGCTGTCATAGACGGGTTCAGTGCTGGCCCTTCAATCAGCCCATTGATGCGTCTGCGCTGCAAATGCATTTTCTTCGAGTCCCGCTCGCCAAACAGTTCCATCGTCCCATCGGTAAGCAATACTGCGCCTGCAATCAATCTGAGCAGTGTCGTCTTGCCAGCCCCGTTTTTGCCCACAAACCCGTAGATTTCTCCTCTGTGGATTTCCATGTCCAAGCCGTCTAATGCGTTGGCAGCGTTTTTGCCTTTTGCAAACATCACTCGAAATCCCTTGTACTGTTTCACAACCTGTTCAGTCTTAAATATGATTTCTTTCATATTATTTCAAATCACTCCTCTTGAACACATACATGGATATCATTAATAAAAATAAAAACCACGCAACAGTAGTTATCACAAACTGGCTGAGTGGAATTTGTTTAAAAATTTGCGGCTTAATTAAGCTATGTATCTGGTACAACGGGTTAAATCGGAACAATGAATCCTTGGTCCTCCCTATTCTATAGCCAATATTGGAAGTAACACTCCCTAACAATTGAACTGCTCCTATACTAAATCCAATCGTTGCAGTTCGATTTTGGGTTACTATTGCACACAAGAAAAATAACATACCAATCACCAAAGGATAGGTTAAAATATAATATATCAATGCTATTGCCATTCTAGCAAACGTTGTACTGTGAAGCTCCGCGCCAAATCCATATTGTATTGTTCTGGTGATCGTTCCTGTTATCATATTTACTAGAAATAGAGGCATGAGTCCCACCAAGTAAACAATTATCTTAGCTCCTAAAATCTGTTCTCGTGTAAATCCACAACAAATACCAGATGTAAATGAACGATTGGAATATTCTGCCGCCACATAATCTGCTGAAAAAATACAAACTGGTATCACCAGCATCCCTCCCATTAATTGTACAACGCAGAACCATTCATACCCTGTTGTATAGACAATCCCCATCAGTTGTTGTTTGGCAGGACTAAGAGCAATCAAAAAACAAATCGCTAAAAGGCGCTTATAAGATTCCAACCTTAACAATTTATAAAACTCCGTTTTTATCAAATTTTTCATAATTTCATCTTATTTGCCATCGTTTTAACCCGTAAAGGAAAACGATGGCATTGCACGTTGGTTTTTAATCATTTTAACCAATAACAGGGCCAATACACATTAGAGTACAATCATTAATGCAACTGCGCATACAACCTGCGTTTGTAGCCAAACATGCCGTCGTACAACCATTGTTTTTACATGGACAAATACTTTCTGGCTCTATTTGATTATCTACAGTAACCATGAACTGATTGTCATACATAGCTTTTTTCCTCCTTTATTAAATTTATAATAATATTAAATTTACTCGTTGTGCTATTAATTATATTGTTACAATTAGTATATTGTAAAGTTTTATGTTTAAAAACCACATGTTGAATTAATATAGTAATAATGCACTATATTACAAATTACATCTTGCCTGAGTCATAATGTAATGACAGCTCTTTTCCAAACTGCTGGATAACAGGACAAAATAATAACCATAAATTCAATATTTAGTATCTTGATGTGACGAAAACATAATATACTAATTAAAATTTTGGAATGTAACAAGCACAACAAGTTAAATTATTACCAACAATATATTTTACACGCCAATTGATTTAGGAACAATAAACATTTTGCTTGTACCAAAATCAACTGAAAATTGAGATTCCTGATCTAATAATTTTCCATATTTTTCTGAATATGGGAGCCAAAATCTATCAAAATCCACTAATATTTTCTTATAATCATCTATCAATCTTTTATACAATATACTATCTTCTTTCAATATATCATTGTCATCTGCAATTTGTTTGATAAGACTTTCCAACGTACTTTTCATTTCAAATATTCCTAACAATTCCTCTGTATCATTTTGAGGTACATCGCATACAAACCTTTTTTCCATTACTGAAATATTCCCCTTTCAATTCTTTCCCTTTTTAAATAATAACTCGATTGGATCCTTATATTCCACATTTGGAACATAATAAACTCCTCTTTCAAGCACTTTCTTATCATTCAGCTGTCTTAACAATTCCATACTACACTTTCGTTCCACATGTGAAATAATACATTGCATTCTAGTTGGTGTGTTAAGTTCACCAGTTCCAACCATATTTTTATATACACAACGGTTACACTGGTATGCATCACAATGATCACAAATAGGAGCCTTATTTAACATTGTCAACTCTTTTGATCCTTCAAAATCAACATCCAACTCTTTATTAAAATAAAATGCCGCACAATAATAGAATTTTCCATCAGGTGCTATTGTGATATTCTTTTCTCCTGCAAAACAATTATTCATTTTCCTATCAAAAATTCTATCTGTTAACTGTCTCACCTCCTTTTGTTCCCCATCACACCAATATTTAAATAGTTTATTAGATATTTCAAGTAATTGTTTTTCATATTTTTCTACATCAAATGTGTTATCTACATTTAATATATTTATATTAACGCGTGATGTAAATGGTAGTATCTCTTTTACATGCTCTGCCATATTATCAATATCATCTGCTTCTATATTCAAGATGACTGGATTTTGTAATACTGTCTTAGGCTGTTCTGAATCACTGTCTATTACATATAAAATATTTTTTAAATTACTATTGGCTTTATACTTCATAATGTGTCTAACAATATGGCGTCGCAATTCTCGTGAAAGAGCGGCTCCATACTGTTCACTACCAATCAAATCCTGCAACCACTGTACACTGTCGGCAGAATGAACAAATACTGGCTGATAAAAATTATGAAATGCGTAATCTAATCCTCTAATCAAATCCTCCGGTTTCATACGTTCCTTCACTAGATTCACTGGAAAATCACAAAATCTAATACAGTCAGAATCCAAAATAAAATACATAAAGTACTCATTCTTATATGCAATATCTCTACTTACTGAATATTCGTTGTACAATCTTGCCCAAAAATAATTGTTTGCTCTGACTCTCGCTTGATGCATTTTGCATATTGAAGTAGCACGATAAAACATTGATCCCGTATCAGATGCGTCATAATTATTTCCAGCACAATAAGTACAACTCATACTAATTCTACAATCAATACATCTTCTATCACTAATATACTTAGGAAACAATGTTAATAATGCCCTTTTCCTATCCATGTCAACGCCTGTATAAATATTCCCTATCTTCTTATTCGGCTTACCATTTAAAGAATATTCCATAAATCTAATACAATTATAAATATCCCCTTTTGCATCAACACAATACATATTTCCTGTTCCACAAATTGCAGATTCCATACTATCTTCAGTTGCTTTAAATCCCAGTGCATCCATAAAAAGTGATGTGTTATACTTATTCCATAAATTATTATCTATTGCATAATCTGCCAGAGCTTTTAACTGTTCCTCATAAACTATGTCATCACCATCTTTCCAAACATCCTCGTAAACAATATTTGCGGGAACATTTTTAATTCCCATTCTCCACAAATGAACTATACTATCTTTGATATATTTTAAATCCTCATGTCCAAACGTCACTTTTGTTTCTTTAGTTATACCTTGTTTAACAGCCATCTTATAATTTTTTTCCACTATTTCATATGAACCCTCTCCATTAGGAAACACACGTTGTAAGTCATGTTTCTGTTTAGTTCCATCAATTGTAATATTTAATGAAACTAAATTCTTATTTTTTTAAGAAACTTCTGAACCTCCTCATTATCAACCAATACACCATTTGATTGCAGGGATATCCTAAACCGTCCAAACCAAACTGACTTTTTCTGATAAGTTTTCAATCTGAAATAATCCACCATTTGATCAATTAACTTTATCTCAAGCAGTGGCTCCCCTCCGATAAAATCCAATACCAAATAATCTGTTTCAAATAATACCTCTTTATGATCAATAAAATAATCAATAATCTTTTTTGCAATATCCAAAGTCATTCGATGTTTATCATTTTTCCCAACCATATAGCAATACTTACAACGCAAATTACAATCCTGAGTAACAACAAATGTTAACTGTTGTGCTTTATTCTGCCTCCACACGTTTACTGCTAAATTTCCCATAACATATGGCTTCATTTGTATCTTCCCCTTCCTGTATGATATTCATAGCAAAAACCGTTCCTATTGTTTTTATATTATAAAAACCCTTTCCAAATTTCAATACATTATGCATGAAACGACATTTTTTTAACATTTTTGGTTAAAGACTGAATCTGTATGGTCATACCTCAACATTATAACTGTAAGAAACGTTTCTCTCTGCTCATCATAGGAAGTCTGCATCTTCCCCTTATATGCATGAACCACTCGCTCGACGCTTCTCATTCCAATCCCGTGCTGCTGTCCGTCCCTCTTTGCAGAGCGCAACTGCCCATTCTCTGCCAAAGCGGGCTTTTCCGTGCAAGAATTAACCATTGTGATCATCGTAGAGGCACCACCATTCCTCTGCTCAACATTCAACTCTATAAACAGTCCGTTCTGCCTAGTTGTCTGCTGTATGGATGCCTTCTGCGCCATCAACGCCGCCTCGAGCGCATTGTCAAGCAGGTTTCCAAACAATGCTGTCAGGTCCTGCTCTGACAGAAAATCAACAGTCTCTTTTCGAATATCCGTATGAAATGCAATGTTATTCTCTATACACGATTTTCGATAGCGGTTTACAATCGCGTTCAGAAGCGTGTTGTCACTGACGCGCACACTGTCCGCCAACGCGGGAGACTGTGCAAGCTCACTGATATAGTCAATCATTTTGGCGGAGCTTCCCTGTTCATACAGCATCTGTATCGACTGCAAATGCTTTTTCATATCATGAATGAGAATACGCTGGTTCTCATTCTGTTCGAGAAACATTTTATAGTACGCTGTCAAATCCTGTTCCTTTTGCACCTGCATCTGCAAAGCGGCAAACGCTGTATTCTTTTTGAGAATATAATTGCAGACTCCTAACACGATCAGATTCAATGCTGTCAGAAATACCATACAAAGCGATACTACCAGCCCAAAAGTCGGCTTAGGCGCCGCCCAGACCAGCACGTAGACAAAAGCAGGTATCATTGAAACTGAAAATAAGGGAACCAATAACATGAATAAAGACATCTCAGACCGCTTGCGCCAAAAGAGCATAAGAATATACAAAAAAATCAGATACAGCACCTGTGCCAGCATATCATTGACAAGAAACTGATAAAGCGGCTCTGCCTGAATCTGTTCCGGCACAAACTGCATGGAAGAAAAGAAAACAAGAAATTCACCTAGCATGAGCGCTGTCGCAGTCAGCAAAGCATGAAATGCCGCTGTATGCAGTTTCACTCCATAAAGCAAATAGATGCAGAAAAAGTTTATCACTGCAAAATAAAGGATATATTGCTCAAGAGGTACGGACGCCACCATACCTGACATCACAAGATAAAGTATTTCTGTGACTGTAAACTCATATTTCCTGTCTCTGCTTTGAAATACAGTATCGCAGTATTTCCAGAAAAATACCCCTTTCGCCGCATAGATCATAAAACAAGCAATATTGTATACATGAATCATCTCTCTTATCATTTTCTCATACTCTCCAGATATAACAGATATGCCGCTTTAAAATCATTGTATTTTCTGCGTGTCAGATATGCCTGCAAGCGGTTTTGGCACAGGCTGATGACAGTGCGGTCAAAATCATCCACATACTCCATATTCACAATAAAACTACGATGTGTCTGATAAAAACATTTTTCACACAATGTCTCCGCCCAATAACGAATATTCTGTACAGACTGATAGTCCTGACCGACTGTGTGAATCATCACTTTTCTTCCCTGTGCCTCCACTAATATAACCTTGGATGCCAAAACAGCATGAATACCTTCTTTGGTCTCTATAGCGATTTTCACGGTCGATGCCATATAAATACTGATTGCATCCTTTAGATTTCGAAACAACCGTTGTTTGTCCAGTGGCTTTGACAGATAGCGGAATACATGGAAGCGCATCGCCTCATCGAGATATTCTGCATAGGAGGTAATAATAAAAATAATACTTTCGGGATTTTCTTTTTTCAGCACACTACCAACGCAGATGCCGTCAATTCCGTTCATCTCAATATCCAGAAACACGATATCCTTTGCGCCCGTATCCGCAAGCAACGTCTCCCCACTGTAAAAATATGCGATTTCCGGGCATTTGGTACGGATTTCCTGAAAATACTCTTGCAGCACTTTACAAAGCTGCTGTACAAATGCCTTGTCGTCATCACAGAGTACGATTCTCATTTTGTCACCATCCATTTTGTATTTATTTTAGTATACTGCAAAACGGAGTACAAGCACAACATTTTATGACTTATTGTGTCTTATTTCGACAATACTGCAAGTTTCTATAGTTTTTTATCAAAATCTGTATTAAAATATATACTATCACTTTTTAGGAGGTACTGTTTTGTTAGCGAACAATCTTTTGCACACAGAATATGGAATTGTAAGCAATTCTTTTTACATCCTCAGAAAAATCAGGCAATACTGCCCATCACTGCCAGCGATTATGACCTTCGCTGTTATTGGTAATACAATTGTGCAGTATCTGAGCAGCTTTATCAGAAAATTTGTGATCGACATCATGCAGATGCAGGCAGCCACACCAGACAAAGACATCACACCACTTCTCTGGCTGACTATCATAACAACTATGTTGGAACTTGTCTGTACGATCGGTATTGTCCAAACCAATTCCCGTATGTGGTACAAATTCATCTATGTACGTTTTAAAATCATCTCAGAACGTGTAGAAAAAGCACTTTCGATGAACTACCAGATGTTAGAACAGCCAAAAATTCTTGACATGCACCAAAAAGCAATGCACGCAACCGGCAGCAACCATGACGGAATTGAGGGATTGATGCACTCTATCTATGATGTAAGCTTACAGCTTTTGATCATGCTTGCTGCCATTGTGGCAGTGGCTGTGCTTGACTGGCATCTAATTCTACTTCTTTCTGTCCTCTCCTTTGTGCGCTTTTTATTTTTCCGATATACGGTCAAAAAAGACAAAAAACTGGTTTGGGACAAACTCGCTCCCACATGGCGCAAAATTGACTATCTGACCCGTCTGACACAGGACTTTGACGCCGCAAAGGACATTCGCCTGTTTCACATGAAAGATTGGCTCTCTGGCAAGCATCACGACATCCTGATGGAAAAACAGGAACGCATGATCTATAGCAGAAAACTATGGTTTACAAACACACTATTTTCGCATGGTATTTCTCTGCTTTCACAAGCATGCATCTATGGTATCTTGATCTACAATGTCCTCGGCTGTGATCTGTCTATTGGCAACTTTACCCTGTTTCTAGGACTTGCCACAACCTTTTCGTCCGCCCTGTCAGCATTTATCAACCTGTTTGGCACTTACAAAGAACGCTCCATGCAGGTAGATGATTTTCGCTCTTTCATGTCGCTTGCCACGGAGGATGACGCAAACTGCATTGAAATTTCAGATATGGACTCTTTTGTCTTTGAATTTCGAGATGTTTCTTACCGTTACGAAGGCACTGAACAATATGCACTTCGACATCTGAACCTCACACTGGAAGCCGGAAGCAAACTTGCCGTCGTCGGACTAAATGGTGCAGGTAAGACCACCTTCATTAAACTCCTGCTGCGGTTGTATGATGCTACAGAGGGCGTTATATTGTTAAATGGTATTGATATCCGCAAATTTCGACGCGCAGAATATTACCAGCTATTTGCCCCCGTCTTTCAGAATGTAGAAATCTTTGCCTTTCCCATGGCAGAGAATGTCTCCATGAAATGCCCTGACAATACAAACAGGACACGTTCTTATGCCTGTCTCGCACAGGCAGGCATGACCTCAAAACTGGAACGTCTGACAAAAGGGATTGACACACAACTCCTGAAAATTTTCTATGACGACGGCATCGACCTCTCTGGCGGCGAGCGTCAAAAACTCGCACTGGCAAGAGCACTCTATAAAGATGCACCTGTTATTGTTCTTGACGAACCAACCGCCGCGCTGGATCCACTAGCTGAATACCAGCTATACAGGCAATTTAATGAACTGATTGGTTCCAGATCTGTGGTCTACATCTCTCACCGTCTGTCCTCCACACGTTTCTGCGATCACGTCGCCATGTTCAGAGACGGAGAGATGATTGAGTATGGCACGCACGATGCACTGCTGGTATCTGGCGGCTCCTATGCAGAGCTGTTTCATATACAGGCGCAATATTACCAAGAGGAGGAACATACTACAAATGAAGAATAACACACATTTTTCTGCTGTCCGCGAAACACTGGCATACTTCATACCGATTGTATTTTGTCATTACAAAGGTTTTTTTCTTTGCAGTGTTATTAACATAATATTATGTGCCATCCAGCCCTTTATATCCATCATGATAACACCCATAATACTGGATGAACTGCTCGGCGGCAGATCGTTTGAAACACTTCTTGCATACGCAGCTGTTCTTGTACTTGGCACCACCACACTATCAATAGCAATATCCTTAACAAGTTCTATTATGGAAAAATATAATCTAAAGATGGAAAACTACTTTACTGAGGAAATCAGCACACGCGTTATGGAAATGGATTTTCAACTTACAGAGGACAAGAAAGCACTAGATCAGCTAGAAGCGGCACGCACTGGTATGAGCTGGTACTCTGGCGGTGTCTATGGTATCTCTTTACAAGTCTTTTCCATTATCCAAAATGTACTAAAAATTACAGGCGTCGTCGCATTATTACTTCTCCATGCGCCTGTATTATTTGTGGTTTCTATTGTTATTATCGTGTTCAGCAGCAGCCTTAACAACCACAAAAATAGGATTGAGATTGCCTCCTTTCGAAAACTTTCCAGATTAAACCGCGTCTTTGGCTATCTCTCGTGGGAGCTGGTGGATTTTCGTTACGGCAAGGATATTCGTCTCTATGATGCAAAAGATATGATGATAACAAAATGGAATGCATACAGCGACGAATGTCTGAATCAGTGGAAATGGATGGTTAACAGAGAGATTCCTCTCGACCTTCTCAAAACCTTTTGCGACGCAGCTAAACATTTTTGCACATATATGTATCTGGGTATCCTTGTCATTTCTGGGAAAATAACGATTGGTGTCTTTTCGCAAATGTTAAGCGTAAGTTCCACATTCCATAATGCCATGCAAGGACTGATCACCAATATACAGGAATTGGTGAAACGTACTGGCTATGCCTATGATTACGTGAAATTTATGCATTATCCGCCTGCGATCAAAAAAGGAACACGCCCTGTATTGGATCAACCGCACACAATTGAGTTCAGGAATGTGTCGTTTATCTATCCAAACTCTGACAAAAAGGTACTTGACCATGTAAATCTTACGCTGCACCCCGGTGAACATCTGTCCATTGTCGGTTTAAACGGCGCTGGCAAGACCACATTCATCAAACTTTTATGTCGTCTCTATGATACAACAGACGGCGAAATCCTGCTCGATAATGTGGATATCCGCGAATACGACTATAATGAATACATCTCACTCTTCTCTCCCGTTTTCCAAGACTTCAAGCTCTTTGGGTTCTCTCTACGAGAAAATATTGTCCTTGACCATGACTGTACTGAACAGAATTTTCTTGCCCTTCTTGCACAGATTGGGTTGAAACAAAATGCCGACACTATTCTTTTCAAATTTTTTGATGAGCATGGCCTTGAACCTTCAGGCGGTGAACAGCAAAAAATCGCCATTGCAAGAGCCTTATTTAAAAGGGCGCCTGTAGTCATCCTCGATGAACCGACAGCCGCCCTTGATCCCTTTGCTGAGTATGATATTTACCGGCATTTTAATACACTTATAGGAAATAAAACTGCTGTCTATATCTCACACCGCCTATCAAGCTGTAAATTCTGTGACCGCATAGCTGTATTCTCAGAAGGCTGTGTCAAAGAATATGGGACACATGAAGAACTTGTCAAAAAGACTGGTGGCATTTATGCAGAATTATTCAATGCACAGGCACAATATTACAATAACTAAACTGTGTTTTCCGACCAATGCTTCCCTCTAATGTCAGAAATCTCCACTATTCATGATGCCAGTCGCTGCTTTATCCAATCAAACATTTCTTCCCCTGAAACGCAAAACCGTATTTGCGTATGCGCTCCGGCGCGAAGCCGCGCGCAATCAGCTCCGTCTCGTACTTTTTCTCTTCGATCTGACGGTGGGCTGCGGCGAGTGTGTCGGCAAGCGTTTGCTCGTCCTCATACGGATTCAGCACCTTGAACTCAAAAATAAACGCCTTCCCGTCTTGATTGCGCGGCTCAAGCATCACATCATACCGGCCGAAGCCGCTCTCACGGTTCGAGCGCACCTCGTAGGCGTCCGCCATATTCACGACCATGCCGAGCACAAAGCCATGGTAAAAGCGCTCCGGTTCTGCCTCCTCCGAAGGTTTGTTTCCGCTGTCAAACGAGCTGAATGTATGCAGTGCCACCTTATTCATAAATGCGTTCATCATTCGCACATTGTCGTCCAGCATCGCTTGAATGAAATCATTATACACTGTCTGAACGCTGTCGCCCGAAAACCAGCCTTTCACCATATTCTTGAACATCATTCGCACTTCCCTGTTCGTGAGAACCAGCGTATAATACGGTTCATTTTCCCTGTCCCCGGAAAAGGGTTCCGTGTCAATCACTTTTAGATAGCCTGTTGCGAGCAGCAGGCTCCACACCGCATCCTCATTTCCCTCGAGCTGGTTGAACACGATCTGCTCGTCAATCTGCGCCTGAAAACTCTTTCCTGCAAGCAGGTCCTCCACTGTCCGCTTAACCGCCTTGCTTCCGCGCTGAATCAGTGAGTTCACAAGGCTGTTCGCACTCGTGTTTGCCCAGTAGGCTTCGTATTTCGCATCATTTTCCATAAATGCAGCAATGGACCATGGATTGTAAATATCCGTGTACCTGCCAAATGTAAAGCCGTCATACCACTTTTTTACCATTTCCTTCTCACTGCCAAGCCCTGCGTCGTCAAGCGCATCAAATACCTCCTGCTCAGTAAAGCCAAAAGACAATGCATACTTATTGGAAGTCGTCGTCACTACCTTGAGGTGGTTCAACTCGGAAAAAATTGACTCCTTTGAGATTCTTGTGATGCCTGTAATCAGCCCGCGTTCCATGCTTTTGTTGTCCTTAAAGGTATTCACAAAAAAGCTTCTAAAAAACCCAACTGCCCTATCCCAATAGCCATAAAGCCATGCTTCCTGCATGGGCGTGTCATACTCGTCCAGAAGAATAAGCACCTTCTTCTTATAATATTTTTCGAGATAATAACAAAGGCGCCGCACTGCCGTCTGTGCAAGCTTATCATCCATATCATCCCTTATTGATGCAAAGTACGCTCTGTCATTGTCGTCAAATATTTCCGATTTTACAATCTCCTTATATTTCGCGTACAAATCCGTTATTATTTGCTTCACTGCTGTTTTCATGGCGTTTATGCTGTCAAGCTTTGCGTTTTCATCTATCGCTTTGGCATACCCCGATTTTGCCCCTGCAAAACTCATAAAAATCACTGGAAACTCCCCGTGCAGCCCGCGCATTTCCTCGTATTCCCAAACCTTCTTTCCCTCGAACAAGTAGCTTTTCTCCTTATACTGATTGGAGAAAAAGCACTCGACTGTACTCATATTCAGCGTTTTGCCAAACCTGCGCGGGCGTGTAATCAGCGTGACTTCATCTGCGTTGTCCCACCACTCCCGGAGGAAATCTGTCTTGTCAACATAGAAGATGTGATTGTCCATCATTTTCTCATAATTCTGATATCCTAATGCATGTTTGACCCTCATCTTACTTCCCCTTTTTATTCTATCCTTTTTATTCTATCTTTTTTACTCTACCATTTTTGTCCGAACAGTCCTTTGGATTTTGTGATGAACGGGAAGCTCTGATCTGGCTGTTCTTCCTTTACGGTCTCAGCCCCATTCCGCCCTCAAGTGTCAGGGTCTCTCCTGTCATGTACTTGAAATCCGGTGATGCAAGCTGTACGCATACACGGCCAATCTCAGCCTCCGCGTCGCCGAAATGACCTGCCGGCGGCATCTTGACATTTTCCTTGAAGGCTTCAGGATATGCCTTCTCAAACTGTTCAAGCTGTGCGGTCCACGCCAGCGGACAGACGATGTTGACATTGATGCCGTCCTTTGCCCACTCTGTCGCAGCCACGCGCGTCAGCCCGCGAATGCCCTCCTTTGCCGCAGCGTAAGCGCACTGACCAAAATTGCCAAACAGTCCGGCGCCGGAGGCAAAGTTGATAACCGCGCCCTTTGACTTGGCAAGATGCGGATAACATGCCTTCATATAATAAAATGCCGCATACAATCCTGAGTACAGCGCCAAATCGAACTGGTCTGTGGTGTGCTCTGCAAGCGGCACGCCGGAGGCGGACGCCTGCGCGTTGTTGATCAGCACGTCAATGCTGCCAAAGGTGTCGATTGTCTGCTGTACCACGTTGTTTACCACTGCCTCGTTGTCCGCCCCGGCATTGACATCTGCCTGAACCGTCAGCACCTTGATGTTGTAGAGCCGCTCAAGCTCCTCCTTGGCATCTTCAAGCTTCTTGACATTGCGTCCGGTGATGACCAGATTTGCCCCTTCCTTGGCATAAGCCGTGGCGATGCCGTATCCAATCGAGCCGCATCTGCCGTCGCCCAGCACTGCCCTGCCCGCACCTGTGATAATGGCTGTCTTTCCTGTTAAAAATCCCATACGCTTTATTCCCTCCTGTTTTTGATAGTTTTATTATACCCCAAACTTTCATAAATGCATAGTTGTCTATGGAAAATACAGCCAAAAATATCATGCAAAACCGTTGCAGCCTCACATGGCAATGTGTTATGATAAAAGTGCGATAGTAGGATAAATGACAGGAAAGGAGGATTATGATAATGGGAATTTCTTCTATATCTTATTTGTCGAAACAAAACCGGGATATGTACCGGACTTACCGTTCTCTCGCAAGCGGGAAGCGCATCAACACTGCATCTGATAATGCGGCGGGACTTGCGATTGCCAATAAACTGAAAAACCGTGTCGGCGGCACCAATGTCGGAATCAGCAACTCAAAGACTTCACAGAATATGCTCAATGTCGCAGACGGCGCAATTGGCTCTGTGACAGACTCTTTGCAGCGTATCCGTGAGCTGAGCATTCAGGCTTCCAATGGTCTGTACTCCAACTCGGACAGAAGCGCGATTCAGGCAGAGATCGACCAGCTCAAAGAATCCATCGGCGGTATTACTGCACAGACAAAATTCAATGAGATGAATGTGCTTGACGGCTCCATGGGCAGCTCACATGTGGCTTCCAATGCAGACGGCGGCGGCATGAGTATTGATATGCCCCAGTTTTCACTTGAGGGACTCGGCATCGCAGACTACGATGTGACATCTGGCAACTTTGATGTCTCTGCAATTGACAAGGCACTCGAAAAAGTCAGCGCAAAGCGCAGCTATCTCGGCGCAGCCTACAATGGGCTTGACCACAACATCGCTTACAATGCCAACGCAGCCTACAATCTGACTGCTGCGCAGAGCCGTATTGAGGACACCGATTATGCACAGGGCGCTATGGACCTCAAAAAGCAACAGGTACTCAATACATATAGTATCATGATGCAGCGCAAGATGATCAACAATGCAGACGGACAGGTAAGAATGATGCTCGGATAATGGACTCGATGATTAGACCCAATGAATAAACTTATGATTAGAGTAGGGGAATGTTGTCCCCTACTCTATTTTTGCCCAACCATATGCATACTTGACTGCCTTCTTCCAGCCCTTCATGCGGGCTTCGCGCTCATTGCTGTCAATGGAAGGTTCAAAGACACAGTCACTTGCCCAGTTTTTCCTGACATCTTCCCTGTCTGTCCAGTATCCGACTGCAAGCCCTGCCAGATATGCTGCCCCCAGCGCTGTAGTCTCCACGCATTTGGGACGGATTACAGGAACATTGACGATATCAGCCTGCGTCTGCATTAGAAAATCATTCGCACTCGCGCCGCCGTCCACCTTGAGGGAAGAAATCGCAAGTTTTGCGTCTGTCTCCATCGCGGAGAGCACATCATGAACCTGATACGCGATGGAATCGAGCGTGGCGCGGATAATGTGACATTTGTTTACGCCGCGCGTGATGCCGACAATGGTTCCTCTCGCATACTGGTCCCAGTACGGTGCGCCGAGTCCCGTAAATGCGGGCACGACATAGCAGCCGTTTGTGTCCGGCACCTTTCTTGCCATATATTCTGAATCCTCTGAGGAGTCAATAATCCTCAGCTCGTCGCGCAGCCACTGGATTGCAGCGCCCGCCACAAAGATCGAGCCCTCCAGCGCATAATTGACTGTCCCGTCAAGCCCCCACGCAATCGTCGTCACCAGCCCATTGTCTGAAAATACTGGCTTTTCCCCTGTATTCATGAGCAGAAAACAGCCCGTCCCATAAGTGTTCTTCGCTTCCCCTGCATGAAAACAAGTCTGCCCAAACAATGCCGCCTGCTGGTCTCCCGCCGCACCTGCGATCGGGATTGCACCGCCGAGAAAGGACGAGTCCGCCTCCCCGTACACACAGCTTGACGGCTTTACTTGGGGAAGCATACTCTTTGGAATCTGTAGTTCGTCCAAAATCTCGTCGTCCCATCTGAGCGTATTGATATTAAAAAGCATTGTGCGGGAAGCGTTCGAGTAATCTGTGACATGGACTGCGCCTTTTGTGAGCTTCCAGATCAGCCATGTCTCAACCGTACCAAATAACAAATCCCCGTTTTCGGCGCGCTGCCGCGCACCGGATACATGGTCGAGTATCCACTTAATCTTTGTCGCTGAGAAGTAAGCGTCAATGATAAGCCCTGTCTTTTTCTTATACTTTTCTGTGAGTCCCCTTTCCTTCAATGCATCGCACGCCTCCGCAGTGCGGCGGCACTGCCAGACAATCGCGTGATATACAGGGACGCCTGTGTGCCTGTCCCACACAATCGCTGTCTCCCGCTGGTTTGTGATACCGATCGCTGCGATATCTTTCGCGGAAGCGCCAATCATATTCATCGCCTCGACTGCGACACCAAGCTGGCTTGCCCAGATTTCGTCCGCATCGTGCTCCACCCAGCCGGGCTTGGGAAAATACTGGGTAAATTCCCGTTGTGCCATGCTGCGAATCTCGCCTTTTTCATTAAATAAGATACATCGGTTGCTGGTCGTTCCGGCATCTAATGCCATGATATATTTTGCCATCGCGTTCTCTCCTTGCTTTTGGAAAATAGTGGTTGGTATCAGTATAGCAAATTTTATAGAATTTGAAAATACAGATTGGCTTTGAATAATCTTGAATCATTTTATTCACACTGCTATTGACAGCACATTCTGTATGCATTATGATAAACTGGTACTACCAGTTAGGAGATGAACGCTATGAAGTATTTAAAACAATTCACCATAATCCTCTTTGTCTCGTTTCTCGGCGAGCTGCTGCATCTTGTCATACCGCTTCCGATTCCGGCGAGCGTCTATGGATTAGTCCTGATGCTGCTGGCACTTTGCTTTGGCATTCTTCACTTAGAGCAGGTCAAAGCGGCGGCTGACTTCTTAATAGAAATCATGCCCGTCATGTTTATTCCCGCCGCGGTGGGGCTGCTGGATTCATGGAGTGCGCTACAGCCCATCTTTGTCCCTGTCGTATTAATTACGATTTTGACCACTGTGATTGTTATGGGCGTGACTGGTCAGGTCACACAGTGTATGATTCGGCGGACGCAGCGCAAAAAAAGCAGAAAGGAGCAACCAAATAAATGAACGCATATCTGACGGAATCCGTATTTTTCGGTGCAATGATCAGTCTTGCCGCATATGAGGCGGGCTTGCTGATCCGAAAAAAATTTCAACGGGCAATCTTAAATCCGCTGCTGATCGCGACGATCTGTGTCATGGCTGTACTGCTGCTGCTAAAGGTGGACTACCAGCAATACAATGAAGGTGCAAAGTATATCAGCTACCTTCTGACTCCGGCTACAGTCTGTCTCGCTGTGCCCCTCTATCAGCAGCTCGATCTGCTCAGGAAACATCTGAAAGCTGTCGCTGGCGGCATCACTGCGGGCGTGCTTGCAAGCCTTGTCAGTGTCCTGCTCCTCTCGAAGCTGTTTGCGCTCAGTCATGAACAGTATGTGACGCTGCTGCCAAAGTCCATCACCACCGCAATCGGCATGGGCATCTCCGAGGAGCTCGGCGGTATTGCGACAATTACAGTTGCTGTCATCATTGTCACAGGGATTCTCGGAAATGTCATCGCAGAATTTGTCTGCAAGCTCTTTCGAATTGAGGAACCAATCGCCAAAGGGCTGGCGCTCGGCACTGCCTCCCATGCCATCGGCACCGCAAAGGCAATGGAGCTCGGCGCGGTCGAGGGCGCTATGAGCAGTCTTGCGATCGCGGTTGCGGGATTACTGACCGTTCTTGGCGCATCAGTCTTTGCAAATCTGTTGTGATCACGTTATTTTAATCCAATAGAAGTTTTACGGAGGATGCCGCAAATGAATCAAACAAAAGTTTATACACTGGTCATCGAACACATCAAGCTGCTGGTTCAAAAAGGAGAAATCACCTTTGGCGGAAAGCTGCCATCGGAACGGCAGTTGATGGCGACGCTGGGACTGAGCAGAAATTCTATTCGGGAGGCACTCCGCAGTCTGGAAAATATGGGCATTATCGAGAGCCGCCACGGGCAAGGCAATTTCCTCGTAAATCATATTGATCAAAGTCTTGGCAGCATCTTTTCTCTGCTGCTTTTTATGAAGGAATGCAGCGTCAAAGAAGTACAGCAGCTTCGGCGCAGCATAGAAATCAGTGCCTACCTGCTCGCCGTAAAGCAAGTGCAAGACACGCAGGTACAAAAGCTTTCCGACTGCCTTGACGCCCTGAAAAACAGCAGTATAGAAAACCGTGCGAATCTGGATCAACAGTTCCACGACACACTGATCAAACTTTCCGATAACCGCCTGTTTATCTTGTTGAACGACACATTATCCCAACTGTATGCGTGCACAATTCAGGAACAGCAGGCACACTTGCCGCCCGAGGACTGGGAGAAGCTTTTCTCCTATCATACACATATCGTATCCAGTTTGATGCGGCGCGAGGAAGCTGCCGGCGTTCATGCGATCACAGCGCATTACGCTTTTGTCGAGATGCTTGCAATCTAAGGAACTGTAGAAAAATAACTGACGCATCTTGACTTGTCTATTTCTCCGATTATGCATATCAAAAAGCCTCGCCGTAGCCCGCTACGCCTACGTTTTTTGCTATACATCCTCGAAGAAATATACTGCGCAATTTGCATCGGTTATTTTCCTACAGTTCCTAACCTCCATGCCGCGACTCAAATCCAGATGAGAAAACAGTGTCCATAGATTTAACAATATTTAAGATTTTCTTAATGGGAAGTTCATACTGTTTGTGGTAGAATTATGCATTAACTCCTATCTGCCTGCTTCAGCAGGCGTACAAATCAGGAGTATACAAATACTTGAAAGAGGTGCAGAGTATGAAATACACAGCCGCAGCATATATGTTGACCATCGCGATCATTTCTTTTCTAGGATACTGCGTTGAAAATATTTGGCTTGCTGTCACACAGCAGTATATCAACAACCGAAATATGTACTTTCCCTTTTTGCTGGGATACGGCCTGGCGGTCGTGGGGATTTATCTGATTGTCGGCACGCCGAAGAAATGGTTGAAACGAAAATCATCGAACGGATTTATGGTATATCTGGCATATTTTCTCTTGATGGTGATTCTGGTGAGCATCGGTGAAATCCTGCTTGGAAAAACCGTGGAATATTTTTGTGATTTTACATATTGGAATTATGAAAAGGTGCCGTTTCATCTGACTAAATTTACCTCGCTTCCTACCAGTCTGGGATTTGCCGCAATTATTGAATTTTTCATGGAATATCTGATGGAGCCGATTTTGGACAAAGTCCAGCATCTGCCAAAGCCAACGCTGCAACTTCTCGCAGTTGGATTTATGATATTGCTTGTGGGAGATTTTCTGGTGAGCTTTCGCGCGATGTACCGCCATAAAAGTCCCAATCATCTGTGGAAGTATGACCTGACGCAGCGCCGTCTTATCCATTATCATACCCTGAGTTAGCCACTCTAAGCACAATCGGGCAGGGAATACGAGTCTTCCCTGCCCGCGCTAAATTATGTACTAAATCAAAGACTCATACAACTTTGTAATCTCCTCCACGCTGGTCTCCTTGGGATTTCCCGGTCTGCATGCATCATCATAGGCAGACTGCGCAAGGAAGGGGATATCCTCTCTCTTGACAATCTCCTTTAGATCAGCGGGAATGCCTACATCTTGTGACAGCTTCTTCACTGCATCGACTGCCGCCCTGCGGTATTCCTCCTGTGACATACTGTCCACACCCTGTACGCCCATCGCTCTTGCGATCTCACGGTACTTCTCGCCTGTCGCTTCTGCATTGTACGCCATGACTGTAGGAAGAATAATGGCGTTGGCAACGCTATGCGACGTATCGTACAGCGCGCCAAGCGGATGTGCCATAGAGTGCACGATACCAAGTCCTACATTTGAGAAGCCCATGCCTGCAACGTACTGTCCAAGCGCCATGTCCGCTCTTCCCTCCGGCGTATTGTCAACAGCACCTCTCAGAGAGCGGGAGATAATCTCGATTGCCTTTAAATGAAACATATCTGACAATTCCCATGCGCCCGCTGTAATATATCCTTCGATTGCATGTGTGAGCGCGTCCATTCCTGTCGCTGCGGTCAATCCCTTTGGCATCGTTGCCATCATCTCTGGGTCTACAAATGCAACAACGGGAATATCCTTGGGGTCTACGCAGACCATCTTGCGGTTTTTGGATACATCTGTGATCACATAATTAATTGTTACCTCCGCTGCGGTTCCCGCCGTCGTCGGCACTGCAAAGATCGGCACTGACTTATTCTTGGTAGGTGCCACACCCTCAAGGCTCACAACGTCCTCAAACTCAGGATTGTTGATGATGATGCCGATTGCCTTCGCCGTATCCATAGAGGAGCCGCCGCCAATCGCAATCAAATAATCTGCGCCGGATTTCTTGTATGCAGCAACGCCAGCCTGTACATTCTCCACGGTAGGATTGGGCTTGATTTCAGAATACAGCTCATATGCCATGCCGTCGTTTTCCAAAAGCTCCAATACTTTTTTGGTCACACCAAACTTCACCAAATCTGGGTCAGAACACACAAATGCCTTGTGAAACCCTCTGCCTTTCGCCTCCGGTACAATCTCTTTCACTGCACCTGCCCCGTGGTACGATGTCTCATTCAATACGAATCTGTTTGCCATTTCTTTCTGTCTCCTTTTCTAAAAATTTATAACTTCATCAGGTTCAGCGCGGCTGAGCATATCCAGAATCAATATATACTGGCGGTCGAAAAGACTGACCACTCAGTATAAAGCCATGCACACAGCCGCATTAGGAGATATGCCGCCTCTGAACCGAAAAAATTCTTGTATCATTATACCACATAAGCCCGACAAAGAGAAACCTTTCTGGAAAAGTTTCATGAAAAAATAAGCCCGCCCAGTTCTCAATAAATCTAGGCAGGCTTATTTATTTCTCTAGTACAGAAACTATTTAATTTTGATATTAAGAGCAGTCCCAATTGTACAGCACCTTGCCAAAATCCCGTTTGCTCAATGCCTCCTTATTGATAAATAGATTGGCAACACCGCAGTCTCCCCACAGCACATAGTCCTCTCCATTCTCCATGTCAGAGTCTATCTGAAGCAGAAGTGTATCGTACCATTGGAGCGCCTCATCGTCCTCTCTGGGGTCAAACTGTATAAATCCCGGATAGCCAAGTATCTTGTGGCCCAGCCCAGACAGTTCCTCCTCCATATAGTCGTAGTCCTCAGAGTCCTCCTCATAATACTCATACCAGTTTTCCACATCAATTTCCTCGCCTGTCACCGCTTTCACTGCCTGTACAAACACCGTCGGAAATTCTGCCACACTGGTGCTCATATAGTCTGTTCCTGCGCGGAACGACAGTGCCGCCTGACGGAAAATCGGCGTGCCATAGTCATCTGCCTCCTCCGCCCGCACAATCTCTAATGCCTGCACCTGTGCCTCCGTGACATCTGGTTTCACAGTTTCATGGAACACCACGCGAAAATCTTTCTGTGATGCTGGCTCATCAAAGTCCATACCAAACACATCGTCATCAATGGTAATGAAAAACTGTAACATGCCTTTCTTGGGCAGCACTGTGTCAAATGTACTCAGATCTGAAAAGTTAATCTGCGCAAGCAGCATCATCTTTCTGCCCTTGCTGTCTGTAGGATATTCTTTTTCCAAATCCCAGTACGGCAGCCCGCCGAACTTGCTGTCAGTCAAGGACGGCTCTGCCGTATTTGGTTTTCTGTCGATGAAAATAGCGGGAATCCCAGTCATTTCCTTAATTTTCTCAACAATCTTTACAGCCTTCTCACTTGGATTATACTCGTCATTCATCGTGTTTCCTCCTATTCTAAATCGAATCTCCACTGCTCAGTATAACCTGCTCAATCTATTTTCAGAAGCAGCTCCAGCAGACGCCGCACACAGATTTCCATGTCTGCGCGTGCAAGCACACCCTTGTCCAGCGCTTCCTGTAACCGCTCTGGAAAGCCTGTCGCCATCTTGATATCATTTCCTGCCTTGACTTCTTTATAGTGCTCACCGTTTGTCCACCAGTCCGTTGTCACCACGCCGTCAAAGCCCCACTCGCCGCGCAGGATATCCTCCAAAAGCTCCCTGTTCTCAGACGCGCGATACCCGTTTACAATGTTGTAGGAGGACATGATCGCCCACGGCTTTGCCTCCTTCACAATGATCTCAAAGGCTCTCAGATAAATCTCCCTGACAGCGCGCTCAGACGCCCTAGAATCACTGTTTTTCCGGTTCGTTTCCTTATTATTAAGGGCAAAATGCTTGACTGTGGCGCCGACACGGTTACGCTGGATTCCGCGCACCATCGCCGCGGCGAGCTTTCCTGTGAGGAACGGGTCCTCCGAATAATACTCGAAATTGCGTCCGCAGAGCGGGCTGCGGTGAATATTGACGGCAGGCGTAAGCCACATGGCAATGTTGTTCTCCTTGACCTCCGCGCCGCCCGCTTCTCCAACCTGTGCCACCAGCTCCTCATTCCAAGAGCACGCAAGCTGTGTTGCACAGGGCCACGCTGTCGTATACACGCTGCAATCAGGCAGAATGCGCAGCCCCGCAGGTCCGTCCGCTGTCATGATATTCGGGATTCCGTAATCCGGCAGATTTCCCCAGCCAAATGTGTTGGCAACCCCAGTGTTTGGCTGTCCGCCCAACAGATGCGCAAGCTCTTCATCGGAGAGCTGCGCCATAAACTCCTCCAGCGTGATTGTTCCCTCTGCCACTTCCTTTAGAAAATGATGCTGCTGGGCGGCGGTGTTCACCCACAGATGATAACGCTTTCCAGCCCGCGCCGCCGGCGTAAAGCCATCTGTCTCCTCGACCGTGAGTGGCGTGAGCGCATTCGCGTCCGTTTCGACAGGCGCCAAGAGCGGCAGCTCCTCATAGCTTCCATCGGCAAGCATGCGCTTTTTCAAGCTTGTGGGGGCACACTTTCTGGATAATTGCTGCACAATGGTATCCTGCTGCACTTCGTATTTGTATGACAATTCTGTGACATCGCGCACGGAGCTGCCGACAAAGAACCGGTACGCGCCTTTTTCCAGAACATAGGCAGATGCCTTGATTTTGCCTAAGTCATCATAGGACGCCATATCGCTGACCTTCCATGACAGTATGACCTTCTGGCTCTCTCCCGTCTGCAAAAGCCTTGTCTTTTGAAACGCTGCAAGCTGTTTTGCCGGTTTTCCAAGCACGCCCTGCGGCGCGCCAAAATACGCCTGCACCACTTCTTTTCCGGCTCTTTTCCCGATATTGGTGACGAGGACGGGCACCGAGATTTTGCCGTTTTCCTCATATGCCTCCCCCGCCGCCAGCGTAAAATTCGTGTAGGAGAGCCCGAATCCAAACGGATAGTTGACCTTCTTGTCTGCGCCGGGAATCGTCTCAAAATAACGGTATCCTACATAGATATCCTCTGTGTACTCCACAAAGCGCTCTGACTCATGGAAATTCTCTGTGGACGGATAATCTGACAGCGCGCGCGCAAAGGTATCCACCAGCTTTCCGCTCGGATTTCCCTCTCCCATCAAAAGCTCTGCGGCGGCAAGCCCGCCTTCGATGCCGCCCTGCCACGCCATCAGCACCGACTGGATTTTCGCATCATCATGAAACCAGCAGGAATCCACCATGCCGCCGACATTCATAACGACGATGACTTTAGAGAAATTCGCCGTCACCGCATCGACCATCGCCCGCTCTGCGTGGGTCAGGCAGAAATCGCCATCCTCAAAAATCTCTGCGGACTGTTTCGCCATCGCGTCCTCGCTGATACAGAGATTTTTGTTCTCCGTCTCCACAACACTCTTTCTGTCCCAGCCCTCGCCGGAAAAACGGCAGATCGTGATAATCGCAGTGTCCGTGTAAGCGCTTGCCTTTTTTAACAAGCCGCTTGGCACTTCCGGTTCAATCGTCATGCCCGGCACACGCCCCTGCTGGTACTGCGCCTTCACATTGTCACGATAATACGCCGCCAGTTCCTCATATACGCTGACCTTATCCTTTAAGCACTGTAAGCCCTCATATAAATTTCTCGCGTAGGAAACGGTCACTTCTCCGCTTCCGCCGCCACCGCGCACATAGTCGAAACTTGCCTTTCCAAATAGGGCAACTTTACTGCCCTTTGCAAGCGGCAGCAGCGCTCCGTCATTTTTCAGGAGCACGATGCCCTCCTTTGCCGCCTCCTTCGAGAGCGCAATATGCCTTTTACATGCCGTCACCTTCTCGCCGTTCTCCCCCAGCGGAAGATTGGGCTGATACATCACACGCGTCCATTTCTGCATTGATTTTTCCTCCTTGATTTTTATATAATTTCTTGATTTTCATCACAACTTTACGCTTCCGCCCGACGCTGTATAAATCCTTTGGTGCGCCATTTGCCCGACTGCCAGCGCAGGAACATAAACACGGCGCGCACGCACTCGTCGATTGCAAGCCCGATGTAGGCACCCACCGCGAGCAGGTTCAGATGAATGCCAAAAAACCACGTGCCACCCACCATGCACAGATACATAAACATCACACCGATCACCGTCGTATACACGGCATCGCCGCTGGTCTTGAGCGCCTGACCGAACACCAGATTGGTCACACGCCCCACCTCAAGCATGATATCAATGGCGAGGAGTGTTTTCACCAGCCGGATCATCTCCAGATCTTGTGTGAAAATCCGAATCAGCACATCCGCGCTGAGCACAAATAACGCCTCCAGCCCTGCCGCCACAAAGATTCCGATACATGCCGCCTTCTTCGTTCCCTTGTCACAGGCCTCATAGTCTCCCTCACCGATGCGCCAGCCTGTCATGATCGCGTTCGCCTGCGCCAGCGCCGCGCCCACACAGTAGGAAAAATTGGCAATCTGCGCCGCATACGCCCTTGCCGTCACATTAAAACCAGACGCATCCATCTGATTCATAAAACGGATTGTCAGCGTCATTGCGACATTATAAAGAGCCGTTTCCAGCGCGGAGGGCAGCCCTACCTTAATTATTTGGGCAAAAACTTCTCTGTTTTTTAAGCGCTCCGGGTCCTCTTTTGCCTTGACCAAAAGCTTTGACGCCACAATCACAATCCCAAGATTCAGGATTCTCGACAGAACCGTCGCCCACGCCACGCCAGCCACACCTGCGTGCAGTCCAAACAAAAAGACCGCGTTTAAACCTAAGTTTACCCCGTTTGCCACAAGCGTCGCGATGAGCGGCTGCTTGGTGTAGCCAAAAGCGCGCAGATAGCTGGAAAAAATCGGAATCAGCGCATTCAGAAAGCAGCATCCGCCGACAATTTTCAGATAGGTCTTGGCATATTCCATCAACAGCGGCGCCACACCCACAATCTCCAGTATTTTCCCAGAAAATACAAACAGAAAGATGGAGAGCCCAAAGCCAAGCACTGCGTTGAACACGGCGCCAAGCTGTCTTGCCTGATAGGCGATGCCGATACGCTTTGCCCCGATATACTGTGTCATCACGGCGATCATGCCAGACGACACCACATGAAACATAATGATAAACACATTGATATAGGTATTTGCCGTACCGACCGCGCCGACCGCGTTGTCCCCCACCGTGGAGAGCATGATGGTATCGACCATGCCCGCCAGCATGTAGCACAGCGTTTCGAGTGCTATCGGTATATAGAGTTTTGTAAATGATTTCATTCGACTTCCCCGCCTTCTCTCTTCTCTATACGAGCACTACCGTCTCATAATCTCCAAGTGTTCCGCGAAACGGCTGACCGTCCACAAGATTTTTCCTGCCCTCAAGCCCCGGCAGCGTTTGTTCCCCTGTTTTCGTGTGGAAAATCACGGTGATCTGCTGGTCTTTGAGGCGCCTCTTGCAGTAAAAGATGCCCTTGTCGTCGTCTGTATACTGCTCTAGGACAGTCCCTTCTGTCAGCGCTGGATACTCATGCCGAATCCGAAGCAGCGTTTGATAGTATTGCAGCAAAGACTGATTCTGCCGCGTCTCCTCCCAAAGCATTCCGCGCCTGCAATCCGGGTCCGGTCCGCCCTCTAGTCCCACCTCGTCGCCGTAATAGATCATCGGCATTCCGGGCAGCAAAAGCTGCAAGGAGGCTGCCAGCATCTGCTTTTTAAGGTCCTTGTGCACACTGTTGAGAAACCGCTCCGTATCGTGCGTATCAATAAAATTCCACAGATATCCTTCCAGCCTGCGGTGCAGATTTCCCTTCATAAAATTCAAATTTCCCACAAAGGCAGATACCGGCATCTGCTGTGTCGCGACCAAATCCATCACCGAGCGGGCAAACTGGTAGTTCATGACGCTGTCCCACTCGTCTCCCTCCAGAAAATCTCCCGCAAAATGCCAGATCTCCCCGACGATCAGCACATCTCTTTTCACCGCCTTTATCTCCCTGCGGAAGCGCTTCCAGAAAGTATGGCTGATCTCGTCCGCCACATCAAGGCGCCAGCCGTCAATATCGCACTCCCGAATCCAGTACGAAGCGACATCAATCACAAAATCCGCCGTCTCTTTATTTTGAAGGTTCAGCTTTGGCATCAGTCCGGCATAGCTGAACGTCTTATAGTTCGGCTTCTTTCCCCACTCCATCACCAGCGGAAACTCCTTGATGTAATACCAGTCCAGATACGCCGACTTTTCCTTGTTTTCCATGATATCGCGAAAGGCAAAGAAATCCACCGCTGTATGATTGAACACGCCGTCCAGAATCACGTACATTCCGAGCTTGTGCGCCCTGTCAACCAACTCCTTCAAGTCCGCCTTGTCGCCAAAGGACGGGTCAATCTTATAGTAGTCATCAATATTGTATTTATGGCTGGAGTTAGAGGAAAAGATCGGTGTCATATAGAGAATGTCCACCCCCAGCTTTTTGAGGTAATCCAGATGGTTGATAATTCCCCGAAGCGACCCCTTCAAGTCCGCCTTGTGCCCGATCGGCGCCTGATACCACGCCTTATTGGACACCTGCTTGTCAGTGGCAAAGCGGGATGGGAAAATCTGATACAGGACCTTGTTCTCAGCCCATGCAGGCAGCTCAAACAGCTCCTCCTCCCGAAGATTCTGCGGGCAGTCATACATCTTCTCAATATCCGTGATACATTCGTCATAAAAATCATGATTGCCGTAATATGTGATCTGACCTGCTGTATCTTCAATCTCAAAAAAGTACCGCAGACAAACCAGATCAATCGTGACCACACCCTCGAAATAGTCGATATAATTGTCCGAGCAGGCAAGCGCCAACTCCTGCTTTTGTCTTGTATCCATCATTTTCAGCGGCAGATACTTGTCTTGTGTATGAAGGACAACCCGCGCCACATCGCCCTTTTTCGTCTCAAGCCGAATCAGAAAGCTTCCTTTCTCCACCGCATAGCAATATCTCTTGTCCGCAAAATGTCTGATTGCCGCATATTCCATTCTTTTCTCCTCCCTGTGTGTAGCATACAACCTATTAAAAACTTGTCAAATAAAATCTTGTCAAATACTGCTGCAACCGCTCATAAGTATACCCTGCGGTCACTGTCTTTTTGGTTCCAGCCACGATTGAGTCCAACAGTAACACGCTGATTGCAGCAGTGCGCTAGACCGTATACATGAAAAAGCGAAAGGATTTACGGTCTATAGTTGTATTGTACTCTTATATATGCTATAATTCTTGCAATATTATCCTACTTTTTTGACACAATCCTATGATGAGGTGAAAAAATGAATGGAATCCCTTTGCATGAGACAAAAATACATGGTATCATCACATTTCCCTACAGCGTCTACCGCGGGCGTATCCCTGAGTGGATTCCTTCTTTTCCGCTGCACTGGCACGATGACTTTGAACTGATCTACTGCGCGGACGGCCAGATACAGGTGACAGTCTGGGGAAAATCTTATGTGCTCTGCAACGGAGATCTGGTGGTGCTTCTGCCCCACGCGGTGCACGCCATCGAACAGCACGGTTCAGACAGTGGAGAATATTTTAATATTATGTTCCATCCGTCGCTCTTTAAAGGCTCGGAGGGTGATCTGTGCTATGACAAATATGTTTTGCCATTTCTAAATGGCGAGAAAACCTTGGACTGCTTTTATCCAGCCGCTTCCAGTTTTAGCCAGACCATAACGCCATGCGTCCACTCCATGTTAAAACACCGCAAGGAAAGCTACACGACCAGTGAGCTGATGATCAAGTCCAATCTTTTTCTATTATTACATTATATTAATGCGCAGAGCACCGACGCGGCGAGCGACTACAAATCCTTGCAGTTGTCCTACAGCCGATTAAAAAATGCGCTGTATTACGTTCAGAAATTTTATGACCATGACATCACGATTCAGGAAGCCGCGGGGCAGTGCGGCTTTTCGGAAAGTCATTTTATGAAGCTGTTTAAAGAGTTTACGGGCATGAGTTTCAATGCCTATCTGGTGAATTACCGCTTGGAGCTTTCTGCGAAGCAGCTTGCGGAGACGAACCTGAAAGTCATTGATATCATGGAAAACTGCGGCTTTCACAACCAGTCCTACTTCACGCGGGCATTTCACAGAAAATATCAGATGACTCCGCTGATGTATCGGAAGAAATACCGCTGATCCTCGAAACTGTCAGTTCGACCAGATACACAGCTTCTCTAACCCGATCAGCCTGTCCAGCCCCTCCAGTGTATTGAGATGTACTTGCCCAATTTCCAGTACGCGCAGTCTGGGCAGCGCGTTCAAAAACGCCAGACTGTGAATTTCTGTCTCGCAGGACATGAGGCGCACGGCTTCGAGATTGGGCAGACCTGCAAAATCCTCTGGGGTAAGAATACCATAGTCATACGTCTCCTCATTCCTCACAAGCCCCTCGAAATCCTCCTCCACCGGTTCAAAAATCTGGACACTGCGCTCAAACGCCTCCATCGCCCGCACATCCGGCATTTGATTCTCCTCCTCTAAAAGCGCACGCTTGATCTCAAGTGTCCTGACGCCTTCCCATTCCCGCACCTGTATGAAGTCCTCCACGCTGTGATAGCTGCCAGTGTCCGACAGACAACAGCAGTCCCACTCATCTCCCGCATCTGAAAACACAAAATCGGGCGGCAGCTCCTCCTTTCCAAACCCTAAGAAATATCCATCTGTCGTGCTCACATACAGATATTTGATATCCTGTACATCCTCCTCGGTGAGTGCCCTGCCGCTGACGCCCAGATATGTCTTGATACAGCGCTCAAACCACCTTGACTGAAAATGAATCTCCATCTCGTTCTCCTTTTGTCAATAATTGTCTCCCAGAATCTTTTCACAAGATCTCAGGTACCAAGAAATTCCGGGTTTTATCTGCTTACAGCATTATTATACAGGATTATTTTGGATTTTCATAGAAAAATGTGTGTTCATAAAACGTTCATAATTCTTTGAAAAAATATTCAATAAAACAACATGATTTAGACATGAAAGCACTCTATACTATAAACATAAGGTGATACGAAACAACACCTTAACAGCAAGAGTGGTAACTTTACTTATAATAACTTTTTCATAATATATGCCAAGTAGTCGCAGGATTACTTGGCATCCTCCCTTTTATGGCATTCTTTTAGAATTTTCTTGCATTTTTCCGCTTTTTCCTGTATAAATATAAATAATTGAGCAGCGAAGATGAATCTACTCGCGCTTGAGTTTGTGCATAAAAATAGGGGGGTTTTGCAAATGCTTGATAAAATCGCATCAATCAACAGCGCCGTCAACGGCGTAGTGTGGGGGATTCCGATGCTCATTCTCATCATCGGGACGGGAATCTACATAACTGCCCGCACGAAATTTTTTCAGATTACACATGCCAGTCATGTGTGCAAAAGAACGATTGGCGGTGTATTCCAGAAGGGAAGCAGCGTCAAAAACGCCAACGAAAAGGCGTCCATCTCGCAGTTTCAGGCACTGTGCACGGCGCTTGCCGCAACGATTGGCGTCGGCAATATCGCAGGTGTGGCGGCTGCGATCGCCGCAGGCGGTCCCGGCGCGATCTTCTGGATGTGGCTGTCTGCCTTCTTTGGCATGATGACAAACTACTCAGAGAATGTACTCGGCATCTATTACCGCCGGAAAAACAGCCATGACGAGTGGTGCGGCGGCGCGATGTATTATCTTAGAGACGGTCTTGGCGCCAAAAACGGCTGCGAGGGGATTGGCAAAGTGCTTGCCATTCTGTTTTCCATCTTCTGTGTCCTTGCGTCCTTTGGCATCGGAAACATGAGTCAGGTAAACACCATCTCTGGCAACATCACTTCGGTATTCCGCATTGAGGCACTTGACCGCAATATCCTCATTGGCTCTGCCACGATCAATCTCTACGCCCTGATTGTGGGCGTGCTGCTCATGGTACTTGCCGGTCTTGTGATTGTCGGCGGCATCAAGCGCATCGCACAGTTTACAGAAAAGTTTGTCCCGTTCATGGCATGTGCATACATACTTGGCGCCCTGATTGTATTTATTGTCAATATTGGCAAAGTCGGCGAAGTCTTTGGCGCGATCTTCTCCTTTGCGTTTGGCTTTCGGGCAGTCGGCGGCGCAGCGGTCGGGCTGGCAGTCAGAAGCGCGATGACATGGGGTCTCAAACGCGGCGTATTCTCAAACGAAGCCGGACTTGGCTCCTCGGTGATGGTGCACTCTGCGTCCAACGTGGTAGAGCCTGTGCGGCAGGGAATGTGGGGCATCTTTGAAGTGTTTGCAGACACGATTGTAGTGTGTACGCTCACTGCCTTTTCGATTCTCTCGACAGGTCTGATCGACCTCCATACCGGCGAAATGCTCTCCGCTAATGAGCAGACGGCGCTTGTGAGCGAGGCGTTTGGCACGGTGTTTAACTTTGGCGGCGTGAATTTCGGCGGCGCTTTTATCGCGATCGCAATTCTGCTCTTTGCCTTCTCCACGGTGCTTGGCTGGAGTTATTACGGCACGAAGGCATGGGAATTTTTATTTGGCACCAAGGCGACCATCATCTACAAAGTTGTGTTTGTGGTCTTTATCGTGTTTGGCGCCACGATGAACCTCAATCTGGCGTGGGATATCTCAGATACCTTTAACGGACTGATGGCAATTCCAAACTTAATCGGCGTGCTGACGCTCTCTGGTACAGTCATCAGAATTACCAAAAACTACAGCGCCCGCACTTTTCATGGTTCTACGGAAAAGCCGATGCTCTCCGCATTTGAAGATATCCAGCAGGAGCAGGAACGGAAATTATAAGTATCATAACAATAAAAAGCACGCAAAGCGTGCTTTTTATTTAGTATCCAGCCGCAAAGGTTCCGCCAAAACTTCCCGAAGAATACTGTTCTCCAAGGACGCTGTGTATCCCTTTTTTGTTGTAGGAATACAATAGGAAACCAGAACAGCGGTTTGCATCCAGCCAGTCAAAATCCGTCTCGTCCTCTGTTTTGTGATACTTGCTGAGCTGATATTGTGCGCTGGGGTCTTTTGCAAGCGCCCCCTCAAACTTTTTGATGTTGATGTGCTCCGCGGCACGGCGCTCTAAGTCCGATTTGGCATTTGCAAGCTGGCTCTCCTCCGCCGCTGACACGTACTCTTTCATCTGGCGTGCAAGCTGGTCGTGTTTCTCCGAGCCAGTCTCTGCGTAACCTCTCGTGTATGTATCTTTTCCGCGAAGATCATACACTTGATTATCCTTCATCAGATAGGTTCCGAGCGCTGCCTCGATGGTGCGTGCGTGCACTGAGCTTCCCTTGTACTTTGCATTCTGCTGGTAATTGTCCACTGCTGTGAGGCCGCCGATGCGGGACACTCTTTGCAGGACAAGCTCTCGCCTTCTATTCATCTAAAACGCCACCTCCTTGTGACTTCTCTTGTAAAAATCCCTTTTACGCTGCTGAATAGTTCCTCATATCTCTATATATCGGCTTATTTTGATGATTCTTGAGTTATAAATTAAAAAAGTGTGTAGATTCATTCAAGGAGACTGCAAGCTGCCTCAGCTCGTGCGCGGACACTGCCAGCGAACCGATGGTATGGTTTAATTCCTGCATGGTCGAGGTCGTCTCCTGTGACGAAGCAGCATTTTCCTGCGAGATTGCAGACAGGTTCCGTATAATATTCACCACGCTCTCTCTCGACGCGTCGCACTCCTTCGCCTGATGGTTCACTGACACGGTGTCCTCTCTCGTCGCCAGAATGCCGTCCCGCACATGCCCAAACTGTTGTTTTGTGATATCCAGCTTCTCCTGCTGCTCCTGAAGAATCCGTTTCACCTCAGTCATACGCTTCATCGAATTGCGCGAATCCTCCGCAAGCCCTGTGATAATCGTTGTGATGCGCTGTGCCGAATGATTGGATTCCTCGGAGAGCTTCTGGATTTCCGTCGCGACAACCGCAAAGCCTTTTCCTGCCTCCCCAGCCCTAGCCGCCTCGATGGACGCGTTGAGGGAGAGCAGATTGGTCTGTTCTGCCACGCTCGTAATCATCTCGACCGCCTCTGAAATCTTTTTGACGGACTCGTCCGTCGCCTCGACAGTCTTTGCCACAGACTGAACTGCCTCCACGGTCTTATCATTGCTGTCGCTCAGCTCGCGGATAATCCGGTCTGCCTCCTGTCCATTCTCCTGCATTCCCGCAGAGATATCTGTCAAACTCGCAATATTGGACACAATATTCTCAATAATCTCGCCCATATCGCTGATTTTCACGGTTGCGCCCTCGATTTCCTCCGCCTGCGAAACTGCGCCCTGAGAAATCTCGTCAACAGCGCGTGCTATTTCGCTGGCATGTTCACTAGAACGGTTCGCCACTGTCTCCAAGCGGTCGCCAGAAGCCAGTACATTCTGGGAAGAATCCTGTATCCCGCACACGATGCCCCGAAGTGAGGCGATACATTCCTTCACCCTGCGGCCCATGTCGCCAATCTCGTCCCGGCGCCGTAAAATCACGTCATCTACCTCGTATGCCAGATTGCCCTGTGAAAGATTCACAATCGCCTCCTGCGCACGGTTCACAGCCTTGACAATGCGCAGCGCTACCACGACCACAAGCACCATTGCAATCAGCAGCACAACCACCACCGCGCCAATCACCAGAAGGACTTTTGCGAAAATGTATTCATCTACCGACGCGCTCGGCTCCCCCGCAAAGACCATGCCCACGATCGTTCCGTCAGGGTTTTTTAATGGAATATAATACGCATAATAATTCTGCTTATTGACCACAAGATTTGTCGCAGAATACTCCTGTCCTTTCAACACGGCTCCTGCCACCTCCGCCGACGCCTGTGTCCCGACGATTCTGCTGCCGGTCGAGATGTCCTTCAAGGAGGTCGCACGCCTCACATCTCCGTAAAACAAGGTAATGTCAGAGTTCAACCCTTCTGTGAAGGCGTCAATGCCCTTTTCATTCTGCGTGATATTATAATCCCCCTTCATCAACTCTTGGTTTTCATTTAGAAAATAGTCACCGTCATTAATATTATCATAGGCTGCCTTCGTGGCCACGCAGGTCGCTTTCATCTGCGCAAGCGCCTCCTCCTGAAGCCCGTCACGAAGGCTGCTGCCCGCCGCCACAATACAAACAATACCTAATACAACCAGAGGAATCAGTGCCATTGCCAGCAATTGAAGTATAATGCTTGTGAATAAACTACTTTTTTTATTCATAGTGATTATCATCCTTTCTCATGTTGCCATTATTCCACAAATAACTTTAGTCCTATCTCTGATTGTACCGTATTTTTTGCATAATTTATAGTCCCTTCGCTTATTTTTAGCATTTCTGTCAAATAATGTTACAGTTTCTTGTTATATTTTTTGTTTTTTTGGATAGTTTTCATATTTGCACATAAATTTAGAACTGCAAATTCTTTTCCACAGATGCACTTTTCGCACTTCTGCATGTTCCATAATTCAAAAATCTATGTTATACTTGAAAAAAGATTTTATCTCAGGAAGAATCATATAAGAAATCATAAAAATATCTAAAAAAGAAAAGAGGAATGAATATGTTTACAGAACAGAAACTAGAACAGCACTATGCATCAATCCCATCGGACGCACTTCACATCATTCGTGACGAATATAAATGGGCGCTTGAGGAATGCGGCGTACATAACGAAGAACAGATCAAGTACATTGAAAAAGCGCTCAGCCTGCGTGGCGAAAGCCTGTCTGTGCGCCTCAACCGCAAAATCCTGTTTCTGTGCAAATGCGGTCAGAGCCGCATCGTGACCACCAATGTCGCTGATGACCAGATCAAAATGTTTATCTTTGACCAGTACAAGGTGGTCTGCCCCAAATGCAGGACAGCCAATATGTATACTTGGAAATATATGGACTAAACATGCCTTTTAGGAGTAGCGTGGCGCGTTTGCTGCCGCCAGCGATCATGCTGCGCCACTCCCGGCAGATCTAAAAAGTGTCTGCCTCTGGAAGATAAAACGGCAGCGGAAACCAGCCAGCGGGACTGTGCAGCCCTGTCGTAAGACAGCAGCTTGCCGCCAGCGTCCTGACAAGCTCTAATTCCCCCAATACCAAATCCGCCGCGCGGTCTGTGCGCGATACGCAGACTTCCTCCGCCACAGTCAGCAGATAATTTTCGGAGCGCGTCATGCCCTCTTTTTGAACGCCGATCACATACGCGCCCTGTTCCAGCGTACAATACCTGCGTTTCCAGCTCAACAAAAATTCTAGCACCGCCTCATAGTCAAGAATTTTGATTTGATGGGACATCACAACGCTGCAATTATCATACAGTTTCTCAAACAAACCGCGTTTTGCAGTCTCGTCGGGTCCAAGGCTAGCACCTAGCTGCGTGATACCAAAGCCCATCATCAAATCATACAAAGCTCTCGGCAGCTCCTGCAAGTCCTCCATCTCCATCTCGAATATCATTTTCTCATCTTCGGACAGATTGATATAGCCAACAGGCACTTCACCTTTTCGTATGACATAGGCTGTCGCATTGTAGCTTTGCAGGCTGAATAAGAAGGTCTCCCTTGTCCGCGCTGTCACGGTGCGGCGCTGGTACAAGCCATATAAATAGTCCAGACAGGGACTGTTTTCATCAAGCTCTTCAAAAGAATATACAGGAGAGGCCATATCGTCTGCGGGATACATCTGCGCACAGCAGTGGCGGATATTGTTCTGTTCGATGTGATATCTGTATCCTGTGCCTGCGCGCTCAAATCCAAAATACTGGTATCTGTGACGGTCGCCGTCGAGCACTAACAGCGCGCAGCCCTGCCGCACTGCGTCCTCCTCCACCCGCTTCATCAGCTCAATCATGTATCCCTTTCCCCTGCTTGCAGGGTGGACAGACACCGTTCCCACATAGGCCGCCTTCACCGTCTTGCCGTTTTCACCGCCAAGTTTCAGGTCAAGCGGATAGCTGTCAACCAGCGCGCGGATATGGCTGCCTTCTTTCATCATATGATGCGTCACTGCCTTCCAGCGTTTCTGCGCGTATGCTTTTGGCAAAAGGGCTGAAAAATCTGTCCCGCCATAGCTCATACTGAATACCATGTTGGCAAAATCCAGAAGCTCCTGCATCTCCTCTGTCTGGTGTTCATCATATACTTCTCTGTAATACGTCCCCGCTTCGTGCTTCATTCTGAATCTCCCTGCGCTGTTCCTCACTGGTTTGCTGGTTCTGCGTCAGCCTTCTTCACAACTTTTGGCCTTGCGACCGCCTTTGGCTTCGCAGCCGCTTTGAGCTGCTTGTCCTCCTCGGCAGGCTCCTGCGGTTTTGTTTCCTTTATGTCTTTCGCTTCCTTTGTTTCTTTTACTTCTTTTACTTCTTTTTCTTGCTTTATTTCCTTAGGCTCTTCTATTTCTTTAGGCTCCTCTGTCACTGGAAAAATCTCTCTCAGATTGGTATCTGCATAGCAGAGCGAGCAGTGGCCGTTAATTGCCGCGCCATTGTTTACCTGAATCGTCTTTGCCTTAATGTCGCTGTCCATAATCGCCTTCTCGCCGACAGTAATATTTTCCCGCACGTCAATCTTGCCCTGTATCGCACCGTCGATCACCAGATTCTCCGCCTTGATATCGCCAAGAATCACTGTATTTTCGCGCACCGTCGCTCCCTGCACACACTCAATCTGTCCTGTGATAAACGAATCTTTGGCATAGAAATCATTGGCTTTGATATTTCCTGTGATATCGCCGGACACGTCCACCCGGCTGTCAGAATGAATGTCACCATTCACTACCCCGTACATCTCAAGCCTGCCTTCAATCGTAATATTTCCATTTATGACAGTTCCCTTAGGAATGATCGCTGTCTCAACGCTGTTTGTTTCTGCTAAATTATCCATTATTATACCCCTTCCCAGAATGTTTTCATGAATCGTATATAGTATATTAAATCCTATTTAGCCCCAAAAATCAATAGCATTTCAAATTATTCTAACTGTACCTGTAAAAAATGTTAAAATTGTATATTTCTAAAATGCCACTTTGCGCTATACTATCAAAAGAAAATAAAAAATGTACTACAATGAGGAGGCTTTTTATGAACCAGAAAAATTCAACCGCTTACAAGATCGCGCTGACCGGTTTGACAGCGGCATTATCGTATGTTGTCTTTACTTTTTTGCAAATTAAAATTATGATTCCCGGCACGTCAGACGCCACTAGCATTCACCTTGGAAACGCTGTATGCGTACTTGGCGCGCTGCTTCTAGGCGGTCCCTTGGGCGGAATTGGCGGCGCGGTCGGCATGACAATCGGCGACCTGCTCGACCCTGTCTATATTTTGTCAGCGCCCAAAACCTTTCTGTTAAAATTAGGCATCGGTCTGGTCACGGGGTTTGTCGCACACAAAATCGGCAGGTTGTCGAGGTGTCAGGACAGCAAAGCCGCCTTTCGCTGGTCACTGGCAGCCGCGGTCTGCGGTCTGGGCTTCAACATGATTTTTGACCCTGTATTCAGCTATTTTTACAAATTAATGATTCTTGGAAAACCGATTGCCGAGCTGTCCCTGCTGCCAAACATCACAACGACCTCCATCAACGCTGTCACCTCTGCGGCGGCTGCCGTTTCAGTGTACAATGCACTTCGCCCTGCCCTGAAAAAAGCTGGACTGCTTCCGCTCATCGGCACCCCCGCCACAGACCATACCCCCAACGATAACAAGAGCGCTGCCTGACGGCAGCGCCCATCAATAGAGCTATTCTAATGTAAATACTTCCATATTCCGTGTCAGCCCCTTCGAGGTATCTATAATCCGCTCCACCTCTCCGCTGCACTCCGACACTATATGTCCCAATTCCTGCATTGACGCTGATGTCTGCTGCGTGCTTGCCGCATTCTCCTCCGCGATGGAAGCCAGATTCTGAACCGCATTGAGCACATCGGTCTTGAGCTCATTGAGTTTATCAATCTCGCCCCTGATATTGTCCACCGCGCCGCCTACTTCTCTGATTTCATAATTTAAGCTGTTAAAGACGGTCTTGGTCTTGTCAAGCTCATCGCCCTGTTTATCCATCGCCTCTGTGACGTTTTTCATCGTATCCACGGTGGTGTTTGAGTTGGTAATCAGCATTGCAATGATGCCTGTGATGCGGCTTGCCGACTCCGCAGACTGCTCTGCAAGCTTCCGAATCTCATCTGCCACGACCGAAAAGCCCTTCCCATGCTCGCCTGCGCGCGCCGCCTCAATACTGGCATTCAGAGACAGCAGACTCGTCTGGTCCGCTATGTCTGTGATGACATCTGCCGCGGTCTGAATGTCCTGCGCAGACTGGTTTGTCATATTTGTCTGCTCATAGACCACATCAAATGCATTCTTTGTATCATTGCTAATCCGAATCAGCTCAACCAGCGTATCATCAACACTTCTATTGTATTCCCGCATCTTGTCCGTATTGCCCACAAGACGCTCTACATTCTGCGCTGTCGTCTCAACGGCATCGCCCATATACTGAATCTTGTTGCCGACATCGGCGGTATCCTGCGCCTGCTGGGTAGAGCCTGATGCCATCTCCTCCACGGCAGTGTCCACATTGGAGATATTGCCAGCCATTTTCCCAAAAGAACCTGAAAACCCACTTGATATTTCATCGAGATTTCCTGCTGCCCTCTTGATATCCACAACAATCTCTGTCAGGCTTCCCACCAGCTTCTCAACACTGTGCGCGATATCCCCGATCTCATCTCTCCTGCGCAAAAGTTTTGCTGGAACCTTTACATTGAGCTGCCCGTCCGCAAGGCTATTGAGCTTGTCGATCACAAGCTGAATCGCTCTGATGATCACCTTAACAGAACATATCGTCGAAATGACGCCAAACGCAAAAATAACAATCAAAATAATCAGATTTTTCATAAAGTTTGCGACATAGATGGAATTGATCGTGCTCTTTTCCAGCCCGACAAAGGTCATACCGATAATCTCGTCCGCATTGTGCTGGTACAATGGACAGTACATCGCATAGTAGGTCTTGCCAGCGATCTCGACATGATCAGAGTAATAATCCTGTCCTTGGTTCACTACCTGCTCATAGATTTCCGGCAGTGCTTCTGTCCCGATCATGCGGTTTCCCTCCTCATCGACTAAACTGGTCGCGACGCGGGTATTCCCATAAAATACAGTCACTTGAAGGTCTACTTCATGGCTGAAGTCATCAAAAAACTTTGTGTTGTCACTGATATTGCGTTTCCCTTTATAGAATTTGTTATTGGTATACATATAACTGCCTTGTGCAATATTTCCAATCGCTGTCTCAAAGGCATACTGTGCTGTGGACAGCTCGTGCTGCACCATGGATTCTATAATCGAGCTACAGGAGGACCCCAGCCCCACAATCGCAAATCCAAACATCAGTATCAGCGGAAGTGCTGTCACAAGCACCAAACGCAGCGTAAGCTTTAACCCTCTTCTCTCCATAACGTTTCTACCTTCCTTTTCTCTGAAATGTACACGTGTTCTGCGCGTACCTCCAACTGTCTGTATCATTCAGCTTTGTTGATATATATTACATGCTACCATATTCTGTTATTTTTTACAACAATATATATCAGAGATATAAAACATATGTGTATAATAGATAATTTATTAGAAAATCAAGCTTTTGCTGACATGCTTCCTTGGGGTGCCCGCGTGCATGAACAAACTGCCAGCAGAATATCCTTCTGTCTGGCAGTTTGTTCATATCATACTTCTGTAAAGAGCGGCGTCGAGTAATACCGGTCTCCGCTATCTGGCAAAAGTACCACAATGGTCTTACCTTCATTTTCTGGCCGTTTTGCCAGCTCTACCGCCGCATAAAGCGCCGCGCCAGAGGAAATGCCGGTAAGAAGTCCCTCTCTTTTTGTCAATTGCTTTGATGTCTTGAACGCAAGATCGTTCTCGACCGTGATGATTTCATCATAGATGCCAGTGTCGAGCACGGTCGGCACAAATCCGGCACCGATGCCTTGTATCTTATGTGCCCCTGCCTCTCCGCCAGATAGTACGGGAGAGCTTGCGGGTTCCACGGCAACGACTTTTATCGCGGCATTTTTTTCTTTCAAATACTTTCCTGTGCCTGTGATCGTGCCGCCAGTCCCGACGCTCGCCACAAAGATATCCACAGTCCCATCTGTATCCGCCCAGATTTCCGGTCCAGTCGTCTCATAGTGCGCCTGCGCATTCGCCGGATTGTCAAACTGGGCAGGAATGTAAGCGCCCTCTATCTCCCCAGCAAGCTCCTCCGCCTTCGCGATCGCGCCCTTCATGCCCTTTGCGCCCTCTGTCAAGACAATCTCTGCACCGTAGGCTTTCAGGATATTTCTGCGCTCTATGCTCATGGTGTCAGGCATGGTAAGAATCGCGCGGTAGCCCTTCGCCGCAGCAATCGCCGCAAGCCCGATGCCTGTGTTGCCGCTTGTCGGCTCTATGATGACAGAGCCTTCTTTTAAGAGTCCTTTTTCCTCCGCCTCCTTGATCATGTAAAATGCTGCCCTGTCCTTGACGCTGCCAGCGGGATTTTGGTATTCAAGCTTTACGAGAAGCTTCGCTTTGAGCTCGTGCACCTGTTCAATATTTGTGACCTCCACCAGCGGGGTTTTTCCAATTAATTCTGTAAATCCTTGATATACTGTCATTTTATGTTCCCTTTCATATAAAACATACTTTTTAATGCTGCACTGCCCGGAATGCCTCTTCCAAGTCCTCGAGAATGTCATCAATATGCTCAATGCCAATCGACAGGCGAATCGTGTTTGGCTTGATGCCCTGCTCTGCCTTCTCCTGCTCGTTCAGCTCTGCGTGGGTTGTCGAGTATGGATGAATGACAAGCGATTTCGCGTCCGCCACATTTGCAAGCAGCGAAAACAGTTCAAGGTGATCTATAAACGTTCTGGCATTCTGCTCTCCGCCCTTGATTTCAAAGGTAAAGATGGACCCGCCGCCGTTTGGAAAATATTTTTTATATAAACGCTGCTGTTCCGGGTCCTTTGTCACTGCCGGATGATTGACCTTTTCTACCAATGGATGCTTGGAAAGATACGCAACGACTTTGAGCGCATTTTCCACATGGCGCTCCACGCGCAGGGAGAGCGTCTCAAGGCCCTGCAAAAAGATAAAAGCATGGAAGGGTGAAAGGGTCGCCCCCATATCGCGCAGCAAAATCGCGCGGATTCTGGTGACAAACGCCGCCGGCCCCGCCGCGTCCACAAAGCTGATGCCATGATAGCTCGGATTGGGCTCTGTAAACTGTGGAAATTTGCCGCCTGACTTCCAGTCAAACTTGCCGCCGTCTATGATAATGCCGCCGATGGTCGTACCGTGTCCGCCGATAAATTTGGTGGCAGAATGCACAACGATATCCGCACCGTACTCAAGCGGGCGCACGAGGTATGGCGTCGCAAACGTGCTGTCAACGACAAGCGGCAGATTGTGGGCATGGGCGACTTTTGCCACTGCCTCAATGTCGGAAACCTCGGAGTTGGGATTACCGAGCGTTTCTATATATAATGCTTTTGTGTTGTCCTGAATTGCCCTCTCAAAACCGGTGACATCGAGCGGGTCCACAAAGGTTGTCGTCACACCGTAATCGGCAAGCGTGTGCGCAAGCAGATTATAGGTGCCGCCGTAAATATTCTTTGCCGCCACAATATGCCCGCCGTTCTGCGCAAGATTCTGAATTGTATACGTGACAGCCGCTGCCCCCGACGCCGTCGCAAGCGCCGCGACACCGCCCTCGAGCCTTGCCATGCGCTGCTCGAATACATCCTCCGTGGGATTGGTCAGCCTGCCATAGATGTTTCCCGCGTCCTGCAAGGCAAAGCGCGCCGCGGCGTGCGCTGAATTTTTGAATACAAAGGACGAAGTCTGGTAAATCGGCACCGCCCTTGCGTCCGTCACTGGGTCTGGCGCTTCCTGACCAACATGAAGCTGTAAGGTTTCGAATTTAAAGTCCCTTTCCGCATAGCTTCTCCTGCATGTGCCTTCTTCGTTGATGTTCCTGCTCATAATAGTCTCCTCCGTTTTTCTGAATATGTTTTCCAACCTGTCAAATCCTACACAGGCGCCAAGTTATGATCTATCATCTGTTACAATTCCTATTTACTTGGTATGTTTTGGTATAGGTGTATCATACTCCTAAATCTATAGTATGTCAATAGGTTTAGTCGATTTTTTTCATGATGTAGTATGTGATTGAATGACGCATAAATACAGGGTTTTTAGACAATCTGCTTCTCTTCATGTTCTGCCATATTTTCACTTTTATAACTTCTTAGGAACTTAATTCTCCTTTATTCCAGTAATTTTTGTTACTGTCAATATAAATATATAAAAGTTCATAAGAATTACTGTATTTTTGTTGATATTGTGATATACTTCAAAGCATAAGAAGATAAACGTTCATGACAATCGGGGAAAAAATAAAAGAAAAAAACTAGGCGAATCTGATATTGCCTCATAGAGAACATTTTTACCTTGTTCATTCAGGTTTTCATACATTGTCAAAATGTGTCCGTATATATCCAAAAATCCTGAATACCTACTTGATACTACGGTTCTCGAAGATGAAAAACTTCCATTCTTTTAAAGTTTACTTGTTATAAATTAACATGAGCAGAAATAAAATCATACCATTTTATGCGTATTCTCCTCAAAAAGAAAGACTGTATCCTGAAAGGAAGTGAATATAATGCCATTACCACAAGAAAAATATTACACAGTTGAGGACTTTTACAATATGCCTGATGATATCCGCGCAGAACTGATTGATGGGCAGATCGTCTATATGGCGTCTCCCAGCACCATACATCAAGATATATCCGGTGAACTGTATTATGTCATAAAAAACTATATTAAGTCAAAGGGCGATAAATGCCGTGTCTACGCTGCTCCGTTCGGCGTACAGCTCAACGATAAAAAGGATACCGTACTTGAACCGGATATCTCTGTCATATGCGACACAGACAAGATTACATCGCGCGGCTGCGTCGGCGCGCCTGACTGGATTATTGAAATTGCCTCCCCGTCCAATCCCAGTCATGATTACATCACAAAACTGAGCCTGTACCACGATGCCCATGTCCGCGAATACTGGATTGTTGACACTCAAAGCAATCAAGTCTTTGTATACAATATGGAATCTGGACAATTTATCACGAAAGCATATTCTTTTACTGATACGATCAAGGCTGGAATCTATGAGGACTTGTATATTAACTTCTCAAGCCTTGACCTTGGTATCTAAATTCTACATGAGTTATCTGAAAAAAAGTTTGTGATGTATTCATCTGATTTATTACGCGCAAAACAGACGGCTGAAATTGTTGGTCAGTATTTAGGCTTAATTCCGATTTTAAGAACCGAATTGCGAGAAAGAAATCTTGGCAAGTGCTGTGGTAAATCAGTTCAATGGCTTCGTGAAAATCTTGAAATGCAAGAGAAAACTATTGATGATAGATTGTTCTCTGATGCGGAAAGTCGTAGAGATGAGTGGAACAGACTGCAACCATTTTTTGATGAAGTAATGGCAAGTGATGATGAAAATATAATAATTGTTTCGCATGGTGATCTGCTAAGTGTTTTCAATACAATGTTTCTTGGATTAAGTATTGAGACTATAAATACAAGTGAAATGTTCGGTTTAGCCGGTGGAGTTTCTTATATGTTCGAAAATAATGAAAGAAAAAGATTTATCAAAAGAATGAGCGATATGTCCTATGTGAATTAGAGTTACTTTAGTGATAAATAAGAATGCAGACGATTATCCAATGAAAATAAGCCGATAGTTTGAAAGTGAGCGTACAATATGAATATGAAGAAGTCTGCAAGTGATATATTTCGATTAGAACACGAAATGGTAGCGCAATGTGGCATATCGAAAGAACGCTTTCATAAGGTGAGTGGAAATCAGTGGGAAAATATATATCAGAACATTGTAGAAAAATATGCGGATAAAACAAAAATATGGAAAAATGGTTTGCATTGGGCTAATACAAATGGATATAGTCCTAAAAGCATGAAAAAATATCTTGGCTGTTATGCGGTTGATTATTCAACATGGTTTTATTTTTTGCCTCAAATTATAAAAGAGGAGAATAAAATGGTTTATTTTCTAATCGACAAAGGGAGAGCTTGGTATGAGGGAGAAGAATTTTGGATATTTGAAAGTTATATACCTGAATTAGTAAAAGTTCTTGACTTGCTAAACCATACTGCTTTTTTGGACAATGGCTGGTTAGATTATTATATTGTTTCAAAAAAATATCAATGGATTATTGGATTTAATCACCACGATATAATTTCATGTATTGGAGAGGGATTAAAACTTGACTGCTTTAAAAACCATTAATTTAATCTTTTTATGGGAAGTGTTAGGACGAGAAATAATTATTGGTTCTCATATAAAGATTATTTAGACCCGACAGATAATTTTACAGATTTCTGTTGTGAATGTCTTGAGGGAAAGCAGGAATATATTGTTCTACTTGAAAATTTAATCAACAAAGATAAAACTGCAAAAATTTTTGTTCAGGTCTATGGACTGGAAGATAAAAGTAGGGTTATAACCGCAGAAACTTTGATTATTTTCAGTAAATTATCGCTTACCGAAATAAAGCAAATTTTTAATGAACCAAAAGATATATTTCCAAGTGATATTAGAGAAGAAACAGATTTTTCGCAGTCGGCTTTTCTTATTGGGGATAATGGGGAGTTGATTAAATGCGTGGCAACATTTTGGCAACAGAAAATCAGTAAGCCAGAATAAATGATGTAGTTGAAGTAAAAATAGGTGTCTATTTGCATAAAACTTAAACAAATACAATTAATAACAACAAAGAACACGCCGAGTTCGAATAGTAAAAAAGTATATTATTTATTTTATATGGCAGGTAGTCTATGAGATTGCCTGCTATATTTGCTTTTATAATTACAGAAAAATTGAGGCAGTAAATTGTTGCCAATAGAAATGGGTATTTATTATAGTAAAATGCTTTACAAATGCTATAATATGGAATATACTAGTATTACGATTAAGAAAGAGGTGATGTAATGGCTCAAATTAGTTTGCGTATAGAGGACGATGTAAAAAAAATGGCAGAGCAGGCGTGTGCCGATATTGGCATGTCTTTGTCTACGGCAATTAATATTTATCTCAAAAAACTTGGGCGTGAAAAACGAATACCTTTTGAGGTGGCTGTAGATCCTTTTTATTCGCAGGAAAACATGATCAGGCTAAAAGAGTCGGTAGCACAGATGGAAGCTACAGGCGGCACAGTACATGAGGTAGATTTTGATGATTAAGTCATGGTCAGATGCGGCATGGGAAGATTTTGAATATTGGATGAAGGAAGATGAGAAAACGTTAAGGCGTATTCTTCAGTTATTGAAGGATATTGTTCGGAACGGATATGATGGAATAGGTAAGCCGGAAAGGTTAAGTGGTGATTTAGCAGCTTATTGGAGCAGAAGGATAGATGATGCGAATCGTATTGTTTATCGTATAGAGGATAATACGATAAAGAATGTCCAATGTGGTTCTCATTATAGAGATAAGTGAAGGCGGCAACATTTTGGCAACAGAAAATCAGCAAGCCATAATAAATGATGTAATTGATGTAAAAATGGGTGTGTATTTGCATAAAACTTAAACAAAAATAGTTAAAATGGTAAAGGACACGCCGAGTTCGAATAGTCTGAGGTGAGCCGTGGATCCAGTAAAATCAAGGATTTGCGGCTTTTTTCCTCATTTTATTGCATTACAATTGCATTTTTTATTTTACTTCTTTGTGATAGGATTGAACGGGAGAATATTCGCGTACAGACGATGGAGGGGCGTATATAGAAAGCCCATGAGGGAAAATGGAACGGCGGATTTGCGCCATATGGTTATCAGCTGATAGACGGCAAACTTCAGATTAATGAAGAAGAAGCAGCAGCTATCAGAGTAATCTTTGGCCAGTATGTACATACGTATATTGGCGCTAATGGTGTGGCAAAATACCTTGAAAACCGTGGCATTCATAAAATACAGCGGCAGAATGGGAAAAATCCTCTTTTTGATGCGCACTTGATCCGCCTTATCCTGAAAAATCCGGTGTATTGCGGTAAAATTGCTTATGGACGCAGAAAGACAGAAAAAGTGCATGGAACACGAAACGAGTATCATCTTGTGGAGCAGGATAATTATATTCTAGTAGACGGATTGCATGAAGCTATTATCGCGGAAGATGTTTGGCAGGCTGCACAGGTAAAGCTGCTTGCGCAGGTGAAAAAATACGAACATGTAAATGGAGACAAAGACACAAAAACGCATCTGCTTTCGGGAATTGTCAAATGTCCGGTCTGCGGAGCAGACATGTATGAAAATAAGAGTATCAAGCGCAAGAAGGACGGAACGAAATACAAGGATTTTTATTACTATGGCTGTAAGCATCGTACCATGACTCGTGGGCATAAGTGTGATTATAAGAAGCAGATACGGGAGGAACTGTTGGATGATGCGGTGGCGGAAGTCATTATAAAGTTGGTTAGCAATCCTAAGTTTGCGGCAATGATGCAGGAGAAGATAGGTAGCAAAGTGGATACTGCCGCAATAGACGGAGGGCTTGCGTCGTATGAAAAGCAGTTACGGCAATATTACGCTGTCAAGCTAAGGTTGGCGGAGGAAATTGATTCCCTTGATCCGGATGACAGATATTATATCAAACGGAAAGCTGACCTTGATGAGCGCCTTTATCGGATGTACGATAAGATAGAGGATGTGGAAACACAGCTTATTGAAACAAGGGCAAGGAAGCAAGCAGTTGAAGCTGAGAAACTGACAGGAGATAATATCTATAAGGTATTGATTTATTTTGAAAAGCTGTATGCTGTGATGAATGAAGTAGAGCGGCGGCAGTTTATGGAAGCATTGATTTCTGAAATACAGATTTATGAGGACAGGCAACCCAATGGACAGTGGCTGAAATCTATTAAATTCAGGCTTCCGGTTATTGAGGAAGATATAAATTTAAGTTTGGAAGATGATAAGCACGTTGACATTGTGGTATTGATACAAAGGAAATGATACCAACATATCGCTTGCGATATGTTGAAATCCTTGAATTTACGCACTTTGTGACATTTTTCAGTTTCAACAAAATCGGTGAAAATCATAAGGAAAAGATACTTGTGAAGAAAGTAACCGTAGTTGTGGCGTTAGACCTCGGTACGGGGAACACAAAAAATCCTGACAATGAAAGTGAATAGAGGACTATCAGATACAGTGATAGACAATAGGGATACTTGAATGAGAGTGTCCCTATTTTTTATATAGGGCATTCCATAGCGGGATGCTCTTTTCAATTCAATTTTAAAAGGAGGAACAGAAAAATGTCAAACACAGCGTTAAGAGCAGAGAAAGCGAAAGAGATTATTTTTATCAGCGATGCACATGAAAAATTCTACTATGAGAAATTGAAAGAGGTCAGGTATCAGGACGTGTACCACAAAGCGCTTGTATATTGTCTTGGTATCAGTGATGACACAAGAAGAAATATCAAAAGCATTTATAACTTTAAGACAGGCTGTGTAAAAACGGAGTGCCTGCATGAAGGCTGGCAGACCAGCGGGAGCTTAAAAGTAGTCAGGATGGCGTTTAACCTTTACTGCAATGGTACGCCAAGTGTCTTTGATTACGATGATGCGGAGGAACAGGTGGACGAGTGCAGACGGTACACAGTGGAAGAACTGTTCTGCTGTGCCTATGCGCCTTATTTTTGGCAGGCGATACAGATTCGTTATCCGGAATATGTAACATATAACCACAAGTTGTACGCCATGCTTGGAGGACGGGATTGATGTTAAAAGTCAGACTTATGGGAACGAAGAACGATATTAAGTGGTTTGGGAAGATTTTACAGCGTAACCCGAAAATCGAGGTGACGGAGTTTTCCGATATGTTCCCAAACAAAGGGACAAAGAAATATTACAGGACTTATGTGGAAGTCAGGAAAAGCAACGTAAAAGAAAACCAGTAGAAGCAAAGGAGAATCATCATGTGTAAAATAATCGCAATCGCAAACCAGAAAGGCGGAGTGGGAAAGACCACTACCACAAGCAATTTAGGCATAGGGCTTGCAAAACAGGGAAAGAAAGTGCTTTTGATTGATGCGGACGCACAGGGCAGTCTGACCGCAAGTTTAGGCTTTACAGAGCCGGACAGTCTGGAAGTCACGCTTGCAACCATTATGGGGAACTTAATCAATGACGAGGAAGTAGAGCCGGGGGAAGGTATCCTCCACCATGAGGAAGGGATAGACTTAATGCCAGGAAACATCGAGCTTTCCGGTCTGGAGGTTTCCCTTGTGAATGTGATGAGCCGGGAAACGGTACTCCGGTCATACATAGAGATTGTGAAGGAGAGTTACGATTATATCTTGATTGACTGTATGCCTTCCCTCGGCATGATTACCATAAATGCCTTTGCCAGCGCCGACAGCATCTTGATACCCGTACAGGCGGC